>VTLG01012209.1_pt1 | contig 67402 bp, 66 predicted proteins | sample 4694571 | NCBI WGS metagenome assembly VTLG01 (sample SAMN12604809, study PRJNA352737) | marine metagenome | biome: ENVO:00000447; feature: ENVO:00000209|ENVO:00000569|ENVO:01000036; material: ENVO:00002151; isolation source: viral sequences binned using virsorter ...
ATAGAGGCTACTGGAGGAAACGCTACTGTTGATTATCCTGGAGCACCTGATGGGAATAAGTATAGATGTCATATTTGGACAGGATCAGGATCTCTTGTAGTATCTGATGCTGGAACATTGGGTGCAGAAGTTGAATATGTAGTAGTTGCTGGTGGCGGCGGAGGAAGTAATCAGCACTCAGGGGCTGGAGGAGCAGGAGGATATAGAAGTTCTGTAAGTGGAGAGAGTACTGGTGGGGGTGGATCCTTAGAAAGTGCTCAAGCTGTGACTGCCGCTACTTATCCTGTAACGGTAGGAGGTGGTGGAGCTGGATCAACTCCAGGACCTAATGGAGGTAGTCCTAAAGGAAGTGATGGTAGTACTAGTACATTTGCTTTACCTAGTTCAGTAGGTTCTACAGGTGGTGGAGGATCTGCAAACTGGTCTTCACCTGGAGATACAACAGGACGTCCTGGTGGATGTGGTGGTGGAGGTTCATCTCACTCTTCTCAAGGTAATGGAGGATCTGGTACATCAGGACAAGGATATGCTGGAGGAAATGGATCTCCTGGACCTCTGTGTCATGCTGGGGGTGGAGGAGGTGGCGGTGGTGCCATAGGTACTAATGCTTCAGGTAGTGACTCCGATGATTCTAAGGGTGGAAATGGTGGAATTGGAGTGGGTACTTTAATTGCTGGACCAACAAATACAACTTATGGAGCAACTAATCCAACATCTCCCGGTAGATGGTTTTCTGGAGGTGGTGGATCTGGTTGGTATGGTGATGATTATCCTCCAACTGGAGGTGGAGGTTTTGGTGGTATAGGTGGAGGTGCAAATGGATTGAAAGGTCCTCAGCCTACATCAGATGGAAATGATGGAACTACTAATACAGGTGGCGGTGGTGGAGGTGCTATTTACTACCCCAATAACGGAGGTGCTGGTGGTTCTGGTATTGTAATGTGTAGATATATAATTACACCAGATCAATAATTGATAAATGGCTCATTTCGCACGATTAGATTCAGATAATATTGTCACAGATGTCATAGTAATCAATGACAGTGATAGTGGCGGCGGCACTTTAGATACGGAAAATACGGGAATTACTTTTTGTCAGAATCATGTAGGTGATAATAGCAGTGTATGGAAGCAAACCTCTTATAGTGGTCAATTTAGAGGAAATTATGCTGGGATTGGATTTACTTATATGACTGGTGTGAGGACATTAGGCGTAGCGAGTACAGATATTTTTGTAGATCAACAACCTTTCCCATCTTGGTCCATAGGAGTGGGCACATCAAGGTGGTTTTCTCCTTTAGGAGATGCTCCTGCGGTTACAACTGAGCAGTTTAATAATGGTCAGGGTTATCTTTGGAATGAGGTTGCATATCAGGCAGATAACAATGTTGGATGGGCCCTTACTACTTTTACTAAATGGCGTCCCTAATGATAAATATTTTCACTAGCACCAGGAGGATAATCTAGTTATGAGTGCCATTCAGATGCTAATGGGCGGTGGTGTAGCTGCTCCTACCTGGGATGCTTCAGGTGGTAATGTTGTTGTTCCTGGTAATGGGTATAAATATCATATTTTTAAAAGCCCTGGAAATTTTGTTGTTGCTGTTGATGGAGAAGATGGTGGTTTAGAAGGGCTCGTAATTGGTGCTGGTGGTGGAGGAGGTCGTCAACATGCTGGTGGCGGTGGAGCTGGGAGTGTAGTTCACTTTTTTATACCAGCTGGTACAGATGCTAGTGGTACTAGTCCAATAACAATTGGAAGTGGAGGAGCTGTTCAATCTCCTCCTTGGAGTCCAAACGTTCCTGGAAATCCAGGATCTTCTGGTGGTGCAACTTCATTAAGTTGGGCTAATGCAGCTCCTTATAATATTACTGCTAATGGTGGAGGTGGTGGTACTGCTTGGAGTCCTAATACATATCCTGGTGGTGGATCAGGTGGTGGATCAGGTCCTGCTAACCCTGGTGCGCCTAAGGCAGCTACAGCTCCACCAACTTCACCATCTGCTCAAGCTAATACTGCTGCGGGTGGTAAGAGTTATCAGTCAGGTGGTAGTGCTCCTCCTAATGCTAATACTGGTGGAGGTGGCGGTGGTGCCGGAGGTATAGGTATAGCTCAAGGTAACCCTGGACAGCCTAACCCTGGACCAGCTAACTATGGTGGTAATGGAGGTGCTGCTCAACCATTTGGTACTGGATGGGCTGGACCTTTATTCGCTCCAAGTATGCCTACTGACTGGGAAGCTGCTGCAGGACCTACTGGTTATTATGGTGGAGGTGGAGGTGGCGGAGGCCACAGTGGTGGTGGTAGCCTTGGTGGACAAGGTGGTGGAGTAAAGACTGAATCAGGAGCGTGGGATAATTCTGGTGGAGGAGGAGCAGGCGGAACTTATAATAGTCCTGAAAGTTCTTCTACTAATGGTAATGCTGGATTGGATAATACCGGTGGAGGCGGAGGTGGTGGTGCCTCTAATGATAGTGGTGCATCAACTGGTGGTCCTGGTGTAGTTATTATTAGATATCCTGTTTAATCTTTATAGATATTTTCTTTTAGATAATTATACATGGTTGGATAAGTTTGGACTGTTTCGTTCCATTTTTTAAATTCAGCTTTTAGAGGTAAACATTCCTGATAGGTTAAGGTAGGACCTGTAAAGGGACATACATTCATTCCAGATGCGATGTAAGGTAATCCTCTAGTAGGCCATATAAATCTAGATTCTTGATAGAGCTCTCTGCCAAAAGCACATAATCCATACATTCCATATAAGTTTTCAAACATTGATTTCGCTTGGTCATATTCTTTATTGAAGATATCTCTCCAATAGGGAGTATCTTTTCTTTGACTAAATGAATAGTGTATTACAAGAAATTCTGCAAAGGTATCATAGTTTACTTTCCAGGCAGAATTGTAGTATTGTTTTATTAATGCAGAGGGTTCTCCTCTTCTTAGAGTTTTATAAAGATCAAGAAGATTTTCATGGACCATAAGTAATCCATTACTTTCTAGTGGTTCAAGAAATCCTGCACTTAATCCAATTGCTATAACATTACCAACCCAAGTTCTTTCATGTCTCCCTATTCTCATTGGAATAAGTTTATATTCTCCTTCTGTGTCTAATCCTTTTGATTTTAGGTGGTTAATGAATTCTTTTTTTGCATCTTCATCACTAATATACTTTGAGGAATAAACATATCCTGTTCCAATCTTATCCCATAAAGGAATATTCCATACCCATCCATTTTCAATAGCTGTACATTCTGTAATGGGCTGCATATTTTCTTTATCTGAATGAGGAACATGAGTTGCCCATGCTCTATCATTAGGAAGAAGGTCAGTGAATGATATAAATGGTTCTTTTAAAAATTGACCAAGTAATAAACTTTTAAATCCTGTACAATCTATAAAAAGATCTGCTTCTATATTTTCTCCTGTATCTAAGTGGATACTTTTAATACCATCTTCAAATTTTTGACAGTCAATTACATTGGCTGTAATATGGTTGACTTCACTGCAATATTTTTTTCTTAAGAACTGTCCAAATTTAATAGAATCAAAGTGATAAGCATATGCTCCTTCTCTCCAGGGTATATTAACTTTTCCCTTTTCTGCCAGTAAGGCAACATAATTGGTATAGTATGCATACTCATTAGGAGATAACTCACCACTGTGCATGTATAAACTCCAAAAGGCTGCAGGGTCATTTATAGTCAGCCCAAAAGGATAATGAAAACTTCCTGAATCTTTTTCTAAAAAGTTTGTAAATTTAATACTGTGTTTAATGGTTCCGTTGGTTTCTCTGAGAAACTCTTTTTCATCTTCATGGATTCCAACTACCTCTATCCATTCTCGAATTTGTTGTATAGTACTTTCACCTACTCCCGAAACAGGAATGTCGGGGGATTCTACTAGAGTAACATCATAATCTAATACATTACAAAAGGTAGTTGCGGTCATCCATCCAGCAGATCCACCTCCGACAATACATACCTTCATTTATTGTTATTCATAATTAGATTTTATTATATCATATGGTTGACATTAAATCCACCCCACTATATAATAGAGTGAATACATTATAGGTATATGGCATTACAGAGTGTATGGTATTACACGGATATTCCGAGTAAGGTAGTGGATCTTATAGAAGAAGATTTAACAGAGAAGTTTGATGGACAGATGGCCGATTCCAAGCTTGGTGGGGATGTCTTGAATAAGGATAAAAGAAATTCACAGAATGCTTGGATTCCTACTAATCATTGGGTAGGGGGATTTATATGGCATTATATTCAGAGAGCAAATAGAGAGAATTTTTTGTATGATTTAAGATGTATTGATGGGGAGAGTATGCAGTATACTCGTTACGAACAAGGCCAATATTATGGATGGCATAATGATTCTGGATTATCAACTCATTATAAACCAGTATCGGTAAGTAATAGGGTAACTGGTCAAGAGACTATGCAAGATTTTGTAAATGAGAATTGTGAAATGGTAAGAAAATTATCTTTTGCGATGCAATTGTCTGATCCTGATGATTATGAAGGTGGAAATGTTCAATTGTTGGCGGAAGATGGACATAGTTATATACTACCAAGAAAGAAAGGATGTATAGTTTTATTTGACTCTCGTACTCAACATAGAGTTCTTAAGGTAACCAAAGGAACTCGTAAGTCTATCGTTGGATGGACTGTTGGACCTCGTTGGAAGTGAGGTAAATTATGGCAGAAGCAATGACTGAGGTTCAGGTTCAGTTTCAGGAGAAGTTGAACACTGGAACTGCATGGACAAGAAATGAGAAGTTTGATAAGGATGGATACTTTATAGTAAAAGATTTATGGGATCCAGAGGAATTGTATCATCCTCTTCCTGATATAAAGGGACAGTTAAATTATTGGGATAAAAATCCAGAACATTTTACCCATACAGAAGTTGAGGGACAAGTAGAAGGGTCACTTGCTCGATATAGTCACCCACAATATAAACAGATTCATAGCGGTGTTCGCCTGAAGTTGGAAAAGGTGATTGGTAGGAAACTTTATAATACTTATTATTATGATAGATATTATTTTCCAGGACAACCATTAGCTAAGCATGCAGATAGAGATGCATGTGAAATTTCTGTTAGTATTCATATTAGTACTAATCTTCCTGATAAATTAAAAGATTGGCCATTTAAGATTAAGACCCCTGATACTTATACTGATAAGAAGAAGACTGCTGTATTAGTTCCAGGTGAAGAACGTTCTCTTGTTCTTAATCCTGGTGATGGATTACTTTATAAAGGATGTGAACGTCCTCATTGGAGAGATCCTATGCCAGGTACTCCTAAAGGTAAGAAGAGTAAGAAATTATTTGGTAAAGGACCACAAGAGGAACAGTATTATCATCAGATATTTTTCCATTATGTCTTACAGGATGGAGAACGTGCTCACTGTGCATGGGATAAGGCAAGATGAAGGCACCTCTTTTTAACTATCCTTCTTATCAGTATGAAGTAGATGATTGGGAGTTTAAGAAGAAAGGACTTCTCAATCGTGTTAATAAGAGTAAGTTTATAAGGACTGAGTTACAAACCTTTGAGACCGACAGACAAACTAATAATAAAGTTTATGTTCGTTATTTTGAGGAGTTTTTAAGAGATATTCTTTCTGAATTTTGTCAGGAAGCAGGAGTTACTTGCTCCATGACCGATGCATGGTGCGTAAAGTATCAGAAAGGAGATCAACAGACTGTTCATAACCATAGAGGATGGGGATTTAGTGGAATTTTATATGTAGAGTATGATCCAAAAGTTCATACTCCCACCTTTTTTATTGCTCCGTGGAATGATCCTAGAACTGATACAACATCTCTTTCATTCCCAAGCAATGTAAAGGAGGGAACTATTTTTATTGCTCCTTCTTCTTGTTTACATTTTGTTCATCCCAATACATCAAGAAAGGAGAGGATTGTTTTAGCATTTGATTTATTACCTGATTTGCCTTCTCATCAATCAATAAATAATGATGATAAATAACTAGAAAGCTTCTAGTAATGACAAGAGCAAGAGAATTATCGAAATTAGGTAATACCAATGTTATAGCTGCTGATTCCAGTAATAATGTAGGAATTGGAAGTACTCAACCTGATGCTAAACTAGATGTTGCTGGTGTTGTAACTGCTACTAGTTATTATGGAAGTGGTGCTAATTTAACTGATATTGTTTCTGGCATATCCCTACAAAGTGCTGGATCTTGGATAAGTGCAGGTACAGCAGCTACTACTTTTAACTTTCAATCAGGAGCTACTCTTACTAATGTAGACAGTGGTATAACTACGATTACAATTACTTCTGCTGGATTGGGAACTCCAGTAAATACTGATTCTACTGATCCGATGAATCGGATTTATTATACTAATAAAATATTAGATATTACTTCTACTTCAACTGTTGATGTTCCTTCTAGTGCAATAGTAGGTTATACTCAGCATCCTGAAATTGCTGTTTCATCTGGGATAGATTTAATTATAGCAGATGGAGATGAACTGGTTCCAGATATTCTGGGTCTTAGTACTGAGGGAGTTACTATTCTTCCTGGTGCTGGTGGTAGAGTAAGAGCAGATAATCTTCTTAATAGAGAAGGTACTGGAGCTCCAACTCTTCCTAAAGGGTTGGATATTGTTGGTCTTACCAGTGGATTACATGTTTCTGGTATTGCCACTTTTGCTGGGGCAATAGATGTAGATGGTGATACTCAAGTAGATGATTTTAATGTAGCCGGTGTTGCAACATTCTCTGGAAATACAGTATTCTCTGCAGGAATAGATGCTAATGGTACTTTAGATGTAGACGGAGATACTCAAGTAGATGATTTCACTGCTAGTGGTGTATCTACATTTAGTAATTCAACTGCCTCATCTTCTGTTACTACGGGTGCAGTAATTATAAGTGGTGGTGTTGGTATTGCTAAGGATCTTTATGTTGGTGGTGAAGTTTCTGTTGCAGGAACAATGACCTATGAAGATGTAACTAATATAGATGCTGTTGGATTTATAACTGCAAGATCTGGTGTAGTGGTAGATGCTGGTGGTGTAGTAGTAGTTGGAGGTGGAGTTAGTATTGGGGCTGGTGGTTTAGAAGTTACTGCTGGAATTTCTACCTTTACTAAGGCTGCAACCTTTGAAGGTGCATTGAAGGAATCTTGTACAACTAGTACTAATACAGTAAATGTTTATAATATTGATTTAGTTAATGGTAATGTTCATAAGTTTGATACTAATGGATCAGGAGCAGGAACAGTTTATGTTACCTATAATGGTGGAAATAATGTTAATACTTTTATGGCTACCAATGAGACAGTTTCACTGAGTGTAATTGCCAAACCAAATAGTGCAGGATATATCAACGCAATGCAAATTGATGGCACAGGAACTGGAGTAACAGTGGAGTGGTCTTCTGATAGCGCGGCTGTACCATCATCAGCTAATGATGGAGCTTATGATCTTTATGCATTTAATATAGTTAAGACAGGATCAGCTGCTTACCTAGTGTTTGCTAGTCGCACCAAGTTTAATTAATAGGAGGTTGAACTAATGGCACCTTTGTTAGGTCTCCTCGGAATGGGAGGAGGTAATTCCCAAGTTAAAGGCGAATGGAGTGATCCTATCAGTGCATCAGGGGGATCAACATTTCCTTATGGTGGCAAGAAAATTCATAAGTTTACTGGACCTGGAAATTTTGTTATAGCTAGTGGTAGTGGTGATCCAGTTACAGTTGAAGTTGTGGTCGTCGCTGGTGGTGCTGGCGGTGGTGCATATAGAGGAGCTGGTGGTGGCGCTGGAGGGGTAGCTATTGCTCCTGAAATGCCTTTTGCTCCAGGAACTTTTGCCGTAGCTGTTGGGGGTGGTGGTGCTGCAGGTGCTAAACCTGGTGTACCATTTCCAGTAGGTGATGGAGCTGATGGTGGTGATTCAACACTTACTAATGGATCTCAAACTGTAACTGCTAAAGGTGGCGGTGGGGGTGCAGCGGGTAATTCAACAGGTCATGGTGGTGGTTGTGGTGGTGGTAGTACTTGGCCACATCCAACTCCTGGAGGTACTGCTTCACAACCAACTCAAAATCCAGGCTTCCCATTTACTGTGACCAATTATGGTGGTGATGGTGGTGATGCAAGTCCTGGACCTCCTAAGTATGGTTCTGGTGGAGGTGGTGGTGCTGGTGGTGCTGGTGGTAATGGACCAAACAGTCATGGTGCTGATGGTGGACTAGGTATTCAACTTCCTACAAGTTTCCAGGATCCTACGAATGTAACGGGTACTCCTGGTCCTGGTGGTGGCAATTTCTGGATAGCAGGAGGAGGTGGTGGTGGAGCTATTTTCGCACCTGTTCCTGGAATAGGAGGTGGTGGTGGTGCCAATGATGATCCAACAGCTACTCCTTATGCTGGTGGTGGTAATGGTGGATCAACTGGTGGAGGAAATGGTGCTGCTGGTACTGATGCCACTGGTGGTGGTGGAGGAGGTTCTGTTTGTCATGGTGACGGACCCCCTGACCGGTTTTCTGGTGGTGATGGCGGAGATGGAGTAGTATTAATAGCTTATCCCGAGTAGTATAAATAAGTAAAAAGTAGTAAGACGATGCCAATTGGTAATCAAATACAATACACTGATAATGTAGCTAATAAAATTCTTAGTTTTACAGCTACTGCTAGTCAAACGACCTTTACTATTACAGGTGGGTATCGGATTAACGCTATCTCTGTTTATAAGAATGGATTAAGACTGGCTAATGGGGTAGATTTTACAGCCACTGATGGGGCTACTGTTATATTAACTAGTGGAGCGACTGTAGATGATAAGGTAGTAGTTCAGATTTGGGATGATATTAATATAGGTTATATTGACTCCACTCCTGGTTCTTTTAGTGTTGGTAATGAATTATCTGTAGCTGGGATTACAACTGTTGGTGATATCTATGCAACTGGTATAATAACTGCTACCTCATTTGCTGGAGATGGTAGTGAGTTAACTGGAGTTGCTGGTGGAAAATGGGCATCTAATGATACTGGAATTAATACCTCAACTAGTATTGCTATTGGAACCACAACAGCATCTTCTGCTTTAACTGTTACTGGTGATGCTACATTGACTGGAGTAGTAACTGCTACTACTTTTCTTGGAGCTTTAACTGGTAATGTAACTGGTAATGCATCTGGGTCATCTGGGTCATGTACCGGTAATGCTGCTACAGCTACAGCACTTGCATCTGCACGTGACATTGGTGGCGTATCATTTGATGGTACTGGTAATATTAATCTTCCAGGTGTAAACCAAGCAGGTGATCAAAATACAACAGGAACAGCTGGTGGTTTAACAGGAACACCAAGTATAACAGTTCAGGATGTAACTGCTGAATATGTTTCTATTGCAGGAACTCTTACATATGATGATGTAGTTAGTGTTGATTCTGTTGGTCTTATAACAGCACAGACTGGGGTGAGGGTAACTGCTGGAGGTATAGTTGTAACTGCTGGTGTTGTTACAGTTACTGATGTAATTGATGCAGCTCAAGAAATACAAGTTGGTACTGCTATTCAACTAGGTCAAGCTGGTGTTATAACTGCTACTTCTTTCTCAGGATCAGGTGCTAATTTAACTGGAGTAAGTGCTGGTCTTTCTTTACAACAGGCTGGATCTTGGATAAGTGCAGGTACAGCCGCTACCACTGTTAACTTTGCATCTGGTGCTACTCTTACTGCTGTAGATAGTGGTATATCTACCATTACCATAGCAGCTCCTAGTATTAGTACAACAGCATCTAGTCCTGGTGCAAATACAGTTATTACTTTAGATTTAGACTCGGCTCAACACCATCAACTTACCTTGAGTGCTGGTATTAATACAATCTCATGTTCAGGTGGTAGTTTTGGTGATTCTCATTCAGTGGTAGCTATTCAACCAGCTTCTGGTATTGCAACAGTAGGGTTTACTACATATTTCTTATGGCCTTCTGGGTCAATACCCAATATGTCTCAGGGAAGTAGTAAAGTTGATATGTTATCTTTTGTTGTTAAGAAGGAGGGAGCCGTAGGCACTGGAACTGAGTTACTGGCGAGTGCTGGCCTTGATTATTCATATTAAGGAGGGTAGATAAATGGGAGCACTCAGAGCAGGTCTTCACGGCACAGTTGCCCAATCTACATCATTCTTGTCAGGGGGTAGTACTCTGCTAGAGAGTTATGGTAACCAACGTTTAATAAGAGCAATTTCTACTAGTGGAAATAGAAGAACATGGACTATGAGTGCATGGATGAAGATAGTTCCTTCTTCTTATTCTAATATTAACCATAGGTGTTGGTTTGGTGCTGATGCTGGATCTTCTGATATCAACACCAGAATGTTATGTTTTGTAGGTGATTCATCAGATCAACTACAAATAGATACAACAACATCTATGAGGGATAGTTCTAGTGTTTATAGAGATCCTACAGGATGGTATCATCACGTTATAAAGTTGGATACTGCACAATCTGCTGCAAGAGATCAATTAACATATTATATCAATGGCTCAGTAGTTGATACTTGGAATACTGAATCAGCTGTAACTCAGAATCAGGAGATGGGATGGAATAATTCTGCATCTACTCATCTAATTGGTGCTAATCAGGCAGCAGGTCCGGGACAATATTTTGCTGGGTATCTATCCGATATGATTTTCTGTGATAGTGCTGCGTTTGATGCATCTTATTTTGGATATACCGACCCATTAACTGGAATTTGGAGACCTAAGAATTTTAAACAAACAAATGGTTTTGGTAATCCCAATGATGGGACTGTATGGAGTAGTAATACTTGTAGTGGAACTCCTTATTCCGGTCAATCTTTTACAAGTGCATTTGATGGATTAATAACCACTTATGTTCATTCACAATTCCCTGGCACCTTAAAATGGGTTCCTGATAATAGTATAACAGGTAGGTTAAGATGTTACATAGCCTGTGGTGCGAGAGGAAGTTCTGTAGATAATAATTTTGATTTTAAAATAAATGGGGTTTCTAAGTTTAATGATAGCACATTCCCTAACAATACTTCTTCATGGGTTGATTTTGGTGAAGTAACTATAGCGGCTGGAGGTGATGGAATTGAGTGGGGAGTTCAGGGTGCAAATGATTGGATAGCTATCAGAATAATTGAGATAGATGGTTATAGAATGGTTGATTCGGATGTTGATAATTCTTTCTATCTTCCTTTTGATGGATCTGCTCCAATAGGAGAGGACCAATCAGGAAAAGGAAATGATTGGTTACCAGTAAGTGGTAGTAATTCTACTATTGTTGAGAAAGCAACAGGAGCATTACCTATTCTTAATACAGTAGGTGGTGGAAAGATAGGAAGTTCGGGTCTAAGAATTGACGCTGATAAGGATTATTGTACTCTTGCTCTTAGTTTGGCGGGATCAGAGGGAGTAGTGGATGTAAGTCATCTGCTTAACAGTGGAAGCGCAGAAAAAACAGTAACAGTAAGTGGTCCTGTTGCAAGTAATACTATAAGCAATCTCTATGGGAGCAGTTATTATTTTGATGGTAGTAGTGATTTTCTTTCGATAGCAAGTAATTCTGAGCTTGCATTTGGCACTGGTGATTTTACAATTGAATTTTGGGCGTATATGGTTACAGATCAATATACGATCTTCTTTGATATGAGACCAGCACCTGCTGCAACTCAAGGAGTATATCCAACCATATACCTGAGTGGTGGAACTTCTTTAGTATATTTTGCTGATAGTTCTAATAGAATTACTGGTGATGATATGTTCGCTGACAGGTGGTATCATATTGCAGTATCAAGGGTTAGCTCCCAAACACGAATGTTCCTTAATGGGATACAACAAGGATCCACATATAGTGATAGTAATAATTATTTGAATGGGGATACAACAATAGGATGTAGAGCAGATGAATCGACTGGTGATCTTCATGGATATATGCAGGACGTAAGATGTTATAAAGGCGTAGGCAAATATACACAAAATTTTCTGGTCCCAGTAGCAGGTATGGATGGTCCAAGCTGTGTACCAGATAGTCCAGCAGGGGTTTCTTTAGGATCTGTACTTACAGTACCATCAACGGGAGGGTCTTCGTGGATTAATGGTAACTCAGATCAAATAAGTGTTCCTTATACTGCTGATGCCTTTGATTGGACTAGTAGTAGCACAGATTTTTGTGTTGAGTCTTGGAATTTACATACTGCATTGGTTAGTGGAGGATCTGGTGTTTGGGCCCATGGAACTGGGGGTGGATTCCAAGCAAAATTAGATGTCATTCAGCATTCAGGATATCCAGGTTATTGTTGGAATTTTGAAATGCTAAGTGCTGTAAGAATTAGAAGTGATGTGCCTGTTACTTTAAATAAATGGACTCATGTGGCATGTGTGATGAGAAGTGGTACAGGTTATCTTTATGTTGATGGAGTACAACAAGCTATCACTGGTGGTCATGATATTGGTGCAGCAGATACTTTTTACATAGGAAGACAGGTACATGATGGTGGTCAGTACAGATGGAATGGTCTTATTTCTAATTTTAGAGTTGTAACTGGAAGTGCTGTTTATACTGGAAACTTCACACCACCAACCGCACCACTTGAAAATATAACCAATACAAAACTTTTATGTCTTAAAGATCCTCGTAGTGTAACTTCATACGAGGTTTCAACTGGAGCACTTACTGCTAGTGGAAATGGTTTAGAGGCTGTGTCATCTAGCCCATTTGAGAGTGATGTTTCACTACAACCAACTAAGTATCCTACTCTTAATCCTTTATGTGCTACTCAATCTGGTGCTATTGGACCTACTTACAAAGACGGTCTTCTTTATATTCAAGGTGATGGTGATACTGGATATTATGATATGTGTGCCTGTGCAAGTCAGTTATTACCATTAGAAGGCAAGTTTATGTTTGAATACCGGTGTTTAAATACTGGTGGTACTGGTAGTCCAGGTAGAAGAGATTGTATTGGTGTGTATGATACTACTAAGCAACAGGATTATCTAACTAACATTGCTAATAGTGTAGGTTTTCAATCTTGGGATGGTGATGCTGTAACCGAAGAAAGTGATGTACAAGGTGAAGGAGCACCTTATAGTGAGGGCGATTATGCCTCATGTGCAATTGACTGTGCTACAGGTCAAGTTTGGTTTGCAACTAATGGGTGTTGGGTAGGTAATCCTACTCTTGGAACAGGAGAAGCCACTACTTTAACTAATAATGGTTCTCTTGTATTTTGTGAGAGCAATGTTCATAATACTACTGCTGGTGGATATGATAGTGTTGGATATCTTAATTTCGGTCAAAAACCCTTTGCGTTCACACCACCAGAAGGATTTGGACCTTTATGTGCTGCAAATGACCAACAGATAGCAAGACCTCAAGATTATCAAATAGCTGTAACATATGCTGGAAATAATGGTATTAACAACATAGATTGTGGGTTCGCACCAGATCTAGTGATGTGTAAGGCTTATAGTGGTGGTAGTTATCACTGGGGATGGTATGATACTGTTAGAGGAGCAGGTAATACAAAGGGTATATATTCTAGTGGAACTGAAGTAGAAGGACATTGGTACGAATGGCAGAATTTACAGGAGTTTCTTCCTACTGGATTTAAATTAGGAGCCACAACAAGTGCTAATGTTATTAATGGGAGTGGATATAATATGGTTGCTTATGCTTTTAAAGCTGGTGGAAATAAAGGGGCATTTAATAGAGATGGAGTAGGATATGCCACTGCCGCTGCTGCTGGATTCGGTGCTGGTGATACTACAATTAATGGAGCTTCTGTTGGAACTAAGCAAGGTTTTAGTATCATTCATTATACTGGACCAGATGATACTAGTAACCATACAGTGGCTCATGGACTTAACCAGGCTCCTGATTTAATATTCACTAAGAATTTAGATGATACAACTAATTGGAATATTTACCTATCTTCATTTGACAGTGGAGATTATATGACATTTACAGCAGATGCTACTAGCACTGATGGATATAATGGAGCACCAACATCTACAGTTATTAATACACAGCATAATTTTTCAACTGATGAAACTGATGAATTTATATCCTATTGTTGGCATAATGTCCCAGGACTACAAAAAGTTGGTAAATATGTTTCAAATAATAATGCTTACGGTCCAATGGTATTGACTGGGTTCCGTCCATCTCAAGTTGTAATTAGAATTGATGGAGCAAATGAGTGGAACGTATTTGATAATAAGAGAAATCCTACAAATGGAATATCTTCTCGTCTATACTTTAATACTCCTGCAGCCCAACAAAGTTCTGTTTTCTTAGATTTCTTGTCTGATGGATTTAAATTAAGAACCAATGATGGTCTTGTTAATGGATCAGCTACAAGTTATTATTACATAGCATGGGCAGATCAATGTGCTTCTCCCATATATGGTGGTCAGTCTAACGCTTATTAAACCCATGAGGTAGAATTAACTTTTTGATGAGGTAATGATGTATGGAATTATCGGGATCTGAAAAATTGGTTTTTATTATATCTTTCGTTCTTATGATGAACTGGGGAGTAAGAGTAGCCCAGAGTATAATAAATCATGCTTTATCTTGAGGTTACAGGTAAGGGTCCTAGAAGACTCTGTAACAGGGTCGTAGGATGGTTTAAAGAGAAATATTTACCTAGACATCATTTAGACATTTCTGTGGTCCATAGAGGACTTAAGAGGGAAGGTGTAACTGGTTGGTGTATGGTAAATGGTAGTACTTCTCGTCCGCGATCTTTTCTTGTAGAAATTCATAATACTTTGGAGGAAGAGGATTACATCAGAGTATTATTGCATGAATTGTGGCATGTTTATCAATATATCAAAGGAAAAGAATCAGAAAGTGAGGCATTAAGGGTGGAAGAAATATTATATGACAGATTTGTGACAGATAATTGACAAGTGGAGAAAATTTCTTTACAATTGTTATTGTTCCTCGTGTTAAAGTATCTTGAAACCTAAGTTTGTTTATGTGGAACCTAGATCTTTACAGGCAAAAGATAGATTTGAGAATTTAATGGATAAGTTTCATTCTTGTAAAATACAGGAAGAGACTCCAGATAAAATGCATTTGAGTTCTATTTCGGGAAGATATTCTTTTTGGATGAATAAGGAATATGATAGAGATTGGGCTTCTATTAAATAGTGCATCTACACTATAAAGAGATTCTTAAGAACAAGGATATTTTTATAGATAATGGTATAATGTTCTCATTCCAACACAAATAGCCATGATTAATCTAGACCAGAAGTACGAATCTTACGTGAAAAACGGTACTAAGAAACTCCGTATTGATGGTATAGAGGAAAGAGTGAGAGCGTATGGTTACACTGATAATGGAAAAGATATTGATGGATATTATCTTACCACAGATAATTACACACTCTATTATAATAAGGATGAAATCTTTCTAAGAATGGAAGCATTAGCTGGAGTTCAATGAGATTGAACACTCAAACTAAACTAGTATTTGCTCTGGAACATATCGCTCATTTAGAGGATTTAATTAAAGATAATGAATGGGAACCATTTCTTAGTCACTCTTTAACTTCAATGAAAATTGAATTTGAGCGTCAACTACATAACCATATTGAGTCTAGAAAATGATGAAGTCTAAAGAGCAAAAGTTGAGAGCACAAGTTAAATCTCGTTGGTATTATACTTTTTGGGGAACTGCCACTATTGCTGTAGTATGGGGACAAATATATGTTGGAACAGGATATAGAAAGATGGCATCAAGTTTTGATAGAATAGTTGATACCGTTATAGTGGAATTTGAGAGATCATTAGACAGAACTAAGTTTTACTAGCCATGGGTAATCTAGAAGAAAAACAAGATCGTTATTTTGAATGTCTTGAAGTATGTGTGGAAGAGGAACAACAAAGAACCTGCACAGAAGTATGTACAGATGAATTAACTGATGATCCAAATGGACCTCATGTTTTCATTTCTAATAAGAAAAATGACGAATCTTGACTTTTCTTAGGATTTACCCTATACTTTAATCAATCTTTATTATGAACAATGAATAAAAGACTTGAGGAGATTGAGTTTGCAGATATTGATGAGTTTCTCGCAGAGGCAGAGGAAAAGGCAAAAGAGTTGGGGGTATCTTTGGCGTATTATTTGGAAGAGTTTATTTAAGGGTAATGAAGTATTTGTATATTGTTGATCACTTTGTTCCCTTTCCACAGTCAGAATATGGTGGGTTGTGGAATGTGATTGCTGAGGATGATAATGAATGTTTTGATCTTATTACTGAACAGGATAACGACTTAAATCTTCAATACTATCAAAAGTTAAGAGAAAATATAGTTAAATCGCCTAAATATAAGGTAATAGACGATAATTCAGTAGCATCGGAGGTAATTACGTCTTTTTTAACATAAAAAGGAATTTTTATGGATAATAGTATTATTTCATCTCTCGAGAAGTACGTAGAGAAGATGGAAGGAAAAATTAAAGATCAGCAAAAAGAAATAGAGAATTACAAGACCCTTATAGATTTACTTCAAAAAGCATTAGAAAAAAAGTATGATCAGTGACTCGACTAGATATACATTATGGTAACTGGTGATTATCACAATGGAATATACCGATTCTGTCAAATTTGTTTACGATAAGCATACTGTAGAGTTTGGGAAATATGACATAATGTTTCCACAAACCGTGACTAATGATCATAAAGAAGTTAAACTAGGTCCAGATGATCCATTAGAGGATTATTTTAATTCTTTTTATCATTTTCTAATGCAAATAGGATTTAGTAAGAAAGAAATTGATTCAACAGCAAGTGAGTTTTTTAGTTAATGCTTGAACTTCCCCCTTCTTTTATTCATTTACCACCTGAGGGATATACTTATGAAGTCTTACCACACAAAAGCAATGTTATTGGGATCTGGAGCAATAGTGCTTACAGGTTTAACTATAATGGGGGTTTGCCTTCTCATTGTATCTGGGGGTTCTACAATACCAGAACCGAGCAATACTTTGCGCCTATTAACTCCACCAAGCAAGGTGATCCAGTAGATATACATAAAACAACACCATATTCTGCTATGGTTCGTAACTTAAATCCTTTGGAGATGGTGCTTTATGGATGATTATGAACAGTTGTGTTTATGGGAAAAGTATGATCCACGAGTAAATGATTATGTTATATGGGATAAGGGACCGTATGGAATTGATGAAGGTTGGGTATACTTTAAGGATGATGAATATATTACTATAGAGACAGGAATTAGGCCCAAACCTGAATCTGAATTACAACATTCTAAGCACAAATATATTCATACGTTATTACTATGTTATAGTCAGTTTTGGCATCAATTAAAGTATGTAAAATCAAGAGATCATGCAGAACCTCAACATTATTCGGAGTGTGAAAACTAATGACTAAAGAAGTAGAGTTAGATAAACATGGATTTACTATTAAACATAAACCTGGTGGTTTAGAATCAGTTCGCAAATCAGTAGAGAATTGTGAGGAGTTGTGTGGGTTAGATAGGAATGTGATGAAGAGATTGCTAGACGGTGAGTGGAGTCAATATTCTACATTAGATATGAATGGTAGAATTTCTAATAAAATTGTGATTGAATATGATATAAAACATAAAAATGATAAGTAAATGCATATATACTAATTAACACTAGAGGTGTTGTGACGCTTTTATGATTGCACTAGTTGACTTCTGGAAAAAAATAATTTATACTGTATTCAGTAACACCAGGAGTACCCACCATGCCCACCAGTTACCCTTTTCACTTGCAATCAAAGTATCGAATTACTTTGGATTTAAAAGTAACAGAAGATTTTAACCCTCATCAGATAAATTGGGAGAAACTTCTCGACGTTCAGGGCAATGAGGAAGTGAATGCATATGTAGAAGATTTAGGTACACCTGACTATTGGTAAAATGACACAATATAACGTTAAAGGTAGGTATACTGATGATAGAGGAAGATCTCACAATTTCATCATAGAATCTGATCTTGCAGATCGTCGATTCATTGAACAACTAGTGAGAGCAAGGTATCCTGCTGACAAAGTGTTTATTAACACTGTTAATCAAAAGAGAGGTTAGACACCTCTCTTTTTTTATGTTATAATATATTTTAGATTGCTTTGATAAAATGACTCAAACTTGGGGAACTGTTCAAGATGTGTCAGATTATTTAAGAAAAGGTTATTGGGATGGAACTCCCAGACAATTTGATTTAGATGCTAATAATAACATTTTATATTATAATGTTAGTGGATGGTTAGAAGATAATGATGGATTAACACAAGATAGAGCAAATTTAGTTCATCAAGCATTTAATGTGTATGGAAATGCTTTAGGAATTGATTTTAGAGTAACAACATCAACTGGTGATGATGTAGATTTCTTTTTTAGTGATAATGATCAAGGTGCATATGCATGTAATGCTGGATCAGGTGATTTTATTGATTATTCTTTTATTAACATTTCTTCTGATTGGTGTTGGGGTGATTCATCATTAGGTGGTTATACATTTCAAACTATCTTGCATGAAATAGGTCATGGTTTAGGATTAGGTCACCCAGGTAATTATAATATAACAGCAGATTTTGATACTAGTGCTACATTTGCTAATGATTCTTGGCATATGTCAATTATGTCATACTTTGATCAACAACAAAATCCACATAATTTTGTAGAGTTTTCTTTTTTAAGTACACCAGCAGTTGCAGATTGGAATGCATTATATAACATGTATGGTTATGGTAATGCTTTTGCTGGTAATACTACATATGGATTTAATACAAATATTTCTTTAGATGATAGTGCAGTTTGGCATAATTTTTCTGATTTAATTACAACCAATTCATTTACAATTACTGATGGATCTGGATATGATACTTTAGATGTTAGTGGATTTGATGAAGTTCAGTTTATAAACCTTAATCCCACAAGTCCTGATGATATTATGCCTCAATCATCAGATATTGGTGGATTAAGAGGTAATTTAACCATTGCACCTAATACTATTATTGAAAGAGCAATTGGTGGGTATGGAGATGATACAATAATTGGTAATAATGCTAATAATACTTTATATGGTAGACAGGGACATGATTGGTTAACTGGATTAGGTGGTGATGATATCATTTATGGTGGAAAAGGTAATGATTGGTTAACCGGTGGTCCAGGTAATGATACTTTATATGGTAATAGAGGATATAATACATTTAGGGGTGATAATGATGGGGATGTAGATACTATTGTGATTGATTGGTGTCAAAATAGTTCTCAAGCAGATAACATTTGTTCATTAGATACTAGTGATCAAATAGTAATGCAAAATTTCAATGATCGTCCATTATCTTTTGGTTATGTTGGTAACCATAGAAATGTTTATGGGGATATGTTAAGTGGAATTGGAATATATGCTTCTAATAGATTACAAGCAGTGTACACAGGTACAAATTTAAGTTATGATCAAGTCCAATCTATGACATGGACAGTATAAGAAGAGTCCACAATCACTTGATAATAAAGTTAGGATCGTCTAAAGTTCCCCTATAGTGTACAACAACAACTCTCTATGACAAGATCTACCACAACTGTTAAAAAGTCCAGTGGTACAACAACTAGAAGGAAAAGAACTGTTAAGTCACGCATTGTTCCTGTAGAGTCTGTGACTAAATACACAAAACCTACAGAGATTGAGAAAGTGACAGAAACACCAACAGAACAAAAACCTTCCCTAGTTCGTCCTGAGAAACCTAATCTAACTTATGTTGATTATGTTGAAGATGCGAAAGTTCGTTGGAAAATTCATTCTTATGAAGTAAACGAACTGTGGCAAGATACAAAGAAGTTTTATAACACAACTTCACCCTATGTTGTCACAGCATTTAATTGGTCTAAAGATCAAGTTCAACAAGTGATTAAAACAGTCAACAACATGAGTAAAACAGATGAGGTTGAAGCCAAGACCCCCTCCGAATAAGGGGGTCTTTTTTTGTTAAATAGTAGGTGGAATTAACTCATTCAATGACTAAATCCTTTTCTGATTTTATGAAACTTTGTGAAGTCTATGACAAAGAAACCCAGTCAGCAGTTACAGCGGGTGTAAGAGATCGTGCGGATAAAAGAAAAACATCTGCTGAAAAAAGAAGGGTTAAGGCAGTAGGTGGTGGAGAAACTGCACCTGCTAAAGAGTACAAACCCAGGAAAGATAGAGGGGTACAAGGAGCAGGTAGAGGAACATCTACTAAGAGAGAACAACAACCAGAAAAGGAAAGAGGTACTGCTGGGTTATCACCAAAAGAACAACAAAGGAAGGCATATAAAGAAAGAAAGGCAAGAGAATCAGGTGCTAAGACTAAGACTGCATCAGAACTTCTTGCTAAAAAGAGTAAACCAAAAGTAGATCCTGATTATAAAGTTCATAAAGGTGTAGCAGGTGCAGGACCTAGTAAGAAATCATATACTCATAAAGAGAGGAAGAAACTTAAAACTCATGGTGAAAAGATTCTAAAGCATGAGTTTAAGAAACAAGAAACAGAAAAATATAAACAAACAACTGGTCAGAATCCAACTGGTAAGGCAAAAACTAAAGTTTTAGCCCAAGTCAGTAGACGAATGAGTAGTTAGTGTGGTATAATTATTTGTAATTGTTCTGTATTTTTGATCACACATGTCATTGGAGACTAATAAAGTTCACTTGATGGATGCCATCACTGGTATGGATCAAATGGACCCTGAAAGTGTTGATCTGGTGGTCACATCTCCACCTTATGATCAATTAAGAACTTATAATGATTCGTCGGGATGGAACTTTGAAACTTTCACTAAGATTGCTGATGGTTTAATTAAAGTTCTTAAACCTGGTGGTGTTATTTGTTGGAATGTTGCAGATGCTATTGTAGAACTGCACAAGAAATCAGGAACATCAAAGACAGGAACATCATTTCGCCAATGTTTATACTTTATGGACAATGGTTTGAACTTTCATGATAATTTATTGTATGAAAAACCTGCAGCAAGGTTCTCATCAGGTAGTAGATCTTTAAGGTATTCTGATGTTTATGAATATGTGTTTGTGTTGTCTAAAGGTAGACCAAATACTATTAATTTAATACAAGATAAAAAGAATAAAGGTTATGGAACTTCATTCACTAGAGATGGTGGAAGGAATAAAGATGGTAGTAGAAATAGAGATGCAGAAAAGAAGAAAATACCTGTAAAAGAGTTTGGTGTAAGACATAATATATGGAAGATTGTTAATTCTTATGGTGTAGGACAAAAGAATAAAAAAGCATATGAACATCCTGCACTAATGCCTATGCAATTAGCAAATGATCTGATAAAATCATATACAAACCCTGGTGATGTAGTGTTAGATCCTTTCATGGGATCTGGTACAACTGCCCGAGAATCTTATGTTTTAAATAGAGATTGGATAGGGTTTGAGATAGATGAAACTTATCATACATTATGTGAGGAAATTAACACTGCAGAAATGAATAGTATCTTTGATAAGGTTTAAATAAGGAGGTAATCAACAGGTAACCATGTCAGAAATCAAACACGACCTTGAGCATGAGGTTTATATTGATCCAAAAGATAATAAAGAACATATCAATCATGGTATGATTGAATATACTAAAGAAGATTTAGAAAATGCTCATGCATATTATGATGAGTATCATAAAGGTGAAGAGATAGATCCTAGTGATGCTAAGATTAATGATTATCATATAAGACATCAGGATAAGAATCTTGAAGTTTATTGTGATGATCATCCAGATGCATTTGAATGTAGAGTATATGATGAGTAATATTATTAGGATCGTCTAAAGTTCCCCTCTAGTGTAACACAATTTTTATTATGTTATCTTCTAAAGTATTAAAAGAAATCCAAGAACTTAGAGTTGCTTGGAGACGACAAAACTTTCATTATACCAGTGAACAATCACGCAGGTATGAAGAATTGAAACAACTTAGAAGGGGAATTGTCCAACAATTCTATAAGGATAATAGAGTATGGATAGGTCCTAGTAATCTATCTAAACCCCTTAATCCTTAAATTCTTTCACTCATTTTATTATGAACATTTCAAGTAGTTTTTCATCAACTATCACCTCTGCATTTGGTTCACAACCATCAACAGCATTTGTATCAACAATTGAGGTAATGGACGACTCTATGTTGTCTGATTCTGAAAGAGTTGAGAAGTATTGTGTCTCTTTATGTAAGGAACTACAAAGAGATTATGATACTAATTCTAATGTAGGTCGTTACAATTTTAAAATGGAATTGGGTCGAAAGTATTGGAAAATCCATGATGGTAATGGAGTCCATGCCTTTGTTGATAGAAACACTGGTGATGTATTCAAACCCGCATCATGGAAATCACCCACAAAGGGTGTAAGATACAATCTACTTGATGAATATTCAAGATTGTCATGTTTAGACAAAGCAGATTGGGCAGGTAGTTATCTTTATGTGGGGGGTTAATTCCCCTCCTTTTTTTATGAATAAATGGCAATTCTCATTATGGTTCATTCAAGGTGTTACACTGATTATGGTCATACATATTGTACAGAATGGAGGTATGTAATGTAATGGAATATCGGAAAAGTTTTAGGAAAAGAGAACCTATTACTATTGAGGTTGATGTAACACAAATGGTAGAGGAAATATGTGGGGATTGTAGTAGTGATGAGATCGAAGATATTGCACTAATTGTCGCTAGGAGGTTCAATTATGAACCAGTTTATGAAGAGGTTCAAGAGTTAATATTGGATGTAATTGATGAGATAAACCCACCAGATTCACCCCCTGTTTATGATGAATTTACTGATCCTTATGGAGGTTATTAATGACTCTCACTTTTGACAAAATTAACACTAATACTAGAGCAAAAAGAGAGGGAAGAGTGATAAGATGTCCTAAATGTAGTAAAGAAGGAAGGGTATATCATTTTAGTTGGAGTGCATTAACCTGTGTATATTGTCATCAGGAAAGTGATAAGTATGACTGGTATGTGCAGTAGTATTAAAGTTAGGATCGTCTAAAGTTCCCCTATAGTGGAGAGACAACAAGGCATTTATAAGACCTTGTTTGTCTCTTCTCATCCTTTCACTTTATTAACACTTTGAAAAACACTCATTTAGAACATCCTGAAGATACAATCCTAACTGGTGACTTATCTGCATTGGATGCACTCTATGATACTTCAAATGGATTTAGTGTTAAAATTGATGGGGCACCATCAATAGTATGGGGCACCAATCCTGAAACTGGAAAATTCTTTGTGGGGACTAAATCAGTCTTTAACAAGAAAAAGATTAAAATCAACCATGATCATGAAGATATTCAGAGGAATCATGGACACATACCTGAAGTTGCAAACATACTTCATATGTGTTTAACACATCTTCCTCGCACATCTTCTATTATCCAAGGTGATTTCATTGGGTTTGGTGGTAAAAAGGTCTACAAACCTAACACCATAACTTATGAGTTTCCTGAGGTAATTACTCAACAAATTATCATTGCACCACATACAACCTATGTGTCAGAAACTACTCTGAAAGATGCAGTGGTTGTTGAGGAGGAACCTGAAATGTTCACCAGTGATGATGTTTATGTGGTTCAACCCATTGTTGATAAGATTCATGTAGATGTGGAACCACCTCCACTTAATGAAGAGAAAGTTCAATTCTTAAGTGAGAAGGAAGCAAAATACATCAAGGGCACAATTAACCATCTCATTAGAGAGGGTGTTGAACTCACTGATACTATTTTGTTTGACCTGTTTGGTTGTGTCTACCTGGTTAATCTCTATCAAATGGTGAAAGAAATTAAAGAAGACTTAATGGATTCTTTAATAGTCTATGGATCACCTAAGTGTTACATTGAGGGTGAAGATATGGAAGTAGAATGTGATGGTGAAGGATATGTGATCAAGAATGATTATTATGGTTGGTTTAAACTTGTCCGCAGAGAAGAGTTCAGTTACGCTAATTTCACTCAAGGTAAGTTCTCTTAAGGACTTACATTCTTACCCTCACTATTAAATAGTGGGGGTATTTTAATGCTATTAAAGTTAGGATCGTCTAAAGTTCCCCTATAGTGAAGGGACGGACCCACTGACACCTCACCCTTCCCACCTTTGACCTTTACCTAAGTTCCACTTATGGCAACCAGATCAAGAATTGGTCTTTTGATGACTGATGGTTCTGTTCTCAGTTCTTATCATCATTGGGATGGTTATCCATCTTGGTTAGGTGTTACTCTTGAGGATAAGTTCAACACCAAAGATTCAGTTTCTGAACTAATTGATGGTGGTGACATGTCATCTTGTGACTCTGATACTGATTGGAACAATGATAAGATTGATGGACCAACTAGACCCCTATACTATTCACACAGGGGCGAAGATGTTCCACCAAGATTAGATTCTGATCTTAAAGAGTTCTTGACATATAACACTGAAGAGTATCACTATTTGTTCAACCCTTGCACCCACAAATGGACCTGTTATGAAATGGTCTATGGTTCAAGAAAATCTGAAGATTCTTTCAGAGAGGTTGAGATTAAAGACAAGATTGGAATCAGATCATGAAACTATTAGTCATCGCACTCCTCTGTGTTGTTGTTTATCAATCAGAGGAGTCCAGGTTCTTTCTATCAGATCAACTACAAAATGCATCTGAATTTGTAAGACCTGGTAATCAACCCCCCATTAGGGTTACATTCCCAAGGAACTAATTTAGTTCCTTTTTTATTATCATGACAGAATTACTAGTTTGGGGTATAATAATATATCTCATTTGGAACAATTGGAAATCATTTAGAAGATGGTTATCCAAACAATTCTTATCAATCGCTCGATGGATTGATCCCGACTCACCTACACAATCACCATGAATCTATCAACCAACGAAACATTAGCACTGATTGACTTAACACAAAGTCAGGTCTATTCTTTGGATCATAATGAATATGCAACTGCAGAAGATTATGATTTCTGGAATACATTACTCACCAAATTACAGGATTCAAAATGAACACTACTCTTCGATATTGGATACCAATTGATCAAAGATGTAGATATATTTCATTTCAAAAATATAGTGACGCTTTAAAGATGATTAAGGTGTATAATAGACTTGGAGGTAAAGCGGAGGTTTTAATCAAATGAATGATTATGATTATGATCCTAATTTCTATGAAGAGATTCTGACTTATTATGAATACACTCTCGGAAGACTTGCAGTTATTGCTGACAAAGTGGACAGGGGAAATGTCCCAAAGGATAACAAACAAATTAGCAATGTCTCAGGGGTGGGATGCACATGATCACCCTCCTACTAGAACATTAGATATATTTTTACAGACTAAATCTCATCATCATTGATTCACATTTATCATGAAAACAGCACTATTAGCATCACTCCTCTTTATTCCTTCCCCAATATTAGCATCAACTCCTATGCATAGGATAGGTGAACAAGGAGGATTTGCATCTGAACAAATATGTTATAGGCATCTATATCGAGAAGAGTATGTACCAGGGACATCAATGGAACCTGGGAGAGTAAAAACATTTAGGGATAAAGTTGAGGTTAGTTGTGTACCAGGTGTAGCAACTATGCCTAAACAAATTGAAACTATTCCCCACAATCATGTTTCTTCTCCAGTAGAACCAACTGTTCATAATCATCAACCAAATTTAATACCAGGCACCATGATTGCACATGGGGGACATGTACAACAACCAGGATATTACACAGCAGGTTATCAACAACCACAGTATAATAATCCTAATGTAGTTGTCAACAACCAACCACCACAATTTAATAATCAACCACAACAAGTACAACCTCAGTATCAATCAAGAGGAAGAGTTGATGACAATAATTGTGCAGCAGGGACCACACTTGGTGCCCTTGCAGGTGGAGCAGGTGCAGCACTTTTAACTAATGGTGGTAAAGATCTGTTATGGTCAATTCCGTTAGGAATGATAGGAGGATCTATGGTTGGATGTCAATTTAATGGGGGTTAATCCTTGGGTATTAAAGTTAGGATCGTCTAAAGTTCCCCTATAGTGTAAGAGGGAAATTCCTGAAACAGGTTGTCCCAGTAAGTTGATCACAGTGATGTGACACTCTTACACAGTTTTTTCACTTTCTAACTTATGTCAGTTCTTTCAACTTTTCAGACTTACACTTTTACTTCTGATGAGGATGAAATCTTGACTCAAATGTTAACTTATTTTGGATCTATGGGTTTACCTGAAGATTGGAATCAAGAAGCATTTGATTCAATGTTTGAAAAAGTATTCAATCCTTGATTAAATACTTTCACTCCTAATCCTTCATCATTATTATTATGTCAGTCCTTCAAAATGAAATGTTACTAGAACAAATCTATGAGGAAGTTCTTGAAGAGTATGAACAAACTCCAACTCATTTACTGACTGGAGATCAACTCAGAGAGGTAGCACTTTATAGGTTTGAATGTATGTCTAACTGAGGGGATTACACCCCTCTTTTTATTATCCACTTTACCAAGGTACACAAATGACTATTAATTACAGAGACTATGTGTTACAATTAGTAGAGGAAGGACATGATATTAATCGATTATTATCTTCCTGTTTAAGGTATATGACCCAAGAGCAGGTAAAAGAGATGTTAGAAACAAATGATTACCCTGATCCATTAACAAGATGTGATGAGGATTACAGGAGTTATGGATATATTCCCTATAGGTATTAGAGCATATGAATTACAAAGAATATGAAAAACAGTTAGAGTATTATAAGGACAAAGATCCTATAGAGTTAATAACTATGATTAAAATGTTAGGTCATCAATTAGATACTTTACTAGAGAAGATTATTAAACAATTAGATGAGGTATTAGAAGATGAAAGATTATGATATTTCTCTTAAAGTGCGTTGTGAAAGTAAACCTCAAACCTGGTTAGTTGATGTGATGTATGAACAATTAAACCAGAAGATTAATGAGGATATTTTATATTGGGAGGTGAAAGAAATCATTAAAGAAGGTGAACCAACTCCACCTAATCCACCAGAGGAAAAGTAATAAAGTTAGGATCGTCTAAAGTTCCACTATTATGAAGACCTTTTCAATTATGGACAAAATCTTTCAACAAGGTCTGAATGTTCTGATCACAGTATTAGAAATGTTCCCCAAAAGAGAGGAACAAAGTGATAACAATGATCCAGAAATCATTCAACCATCTGTTAAGTCTGGTGAAGAGAATGGTCAACCACATGACATTTACTATCTCAGAAATGTAAAAATGGATGAGAAGTTAATGTACCAATTAGCACCATTCATTAACGCTCACAGACCACAAACATCGATCACTAAATGGCAAGAACTCAAACAACAATTCGGTCCCCCAAAGGATAGAATAGCACCTATGAATTTCAAAGAGATAGTAGAACAATCAAATGAAATGAATAGTAAGTTTGTCATAGGATCTAAGTGGTGGAAGTAACATTCTACCACTTCTTTTTATGCCTTTAAGTAGAACAAATAAAGAGTAATTCCAAGTATTATAGTAACACTTAGAGGTTGGATTTTTAGGGGTTAGCGCCTCATTTTTTATAATCAATCATAAGGACTAACTAACACACTGTAACAGAACAGTTTGTATCACATTATACCACAAATACTCTAAAAAGGTATAAAAAAGGTTTTTAAATGTATTAATAAATGTATATGAGTGTTGTGTAGTTCTCCACAGGGGTTGTTGAAAACCCTATGTAATATGTGGTAAAAGTGTTATATTCTGTGGATAAGTCTGTGTAAAAGGTTGTGTAAAACTTTGTATATTACTTATAGAAGAGTGTTACAAAGAGACTCATAAGTATCACACTAAGTATGAATAATATCCCTCCATAGTATGTCTCTAAATGTAATAGAAAGGTCTTGTAATTCATCAGAGAAAGGTGATATCTTGTAGTGATCTTTGCCTACAGTCTATCAGAAACCCACTTAAATGTCAAGGGGGTTTATATAAGACTGTAGAGATATTAGAAAATACAGTATAAGAGATTTTCATAATATACAGATATCTTATAAGTAATATACTGTAAGATTACCATAGACAGTATAAACAATGTATGGTAGAATTACAGTGGGACATTATAAACTAGAACCGATAGTTTAGGTTCTTAAGTATAACAAACAGTTACAGCACTAAGTTATAACAAACCAGGGGACAGTTCACAAAGTGTCTACTATTCTCCCCACAAGGTCCAAAATGATGTATTATATAAGAGTCAAATTCATTGGACCTTATGTCTAAAACTTTCGCTCTATTCCTTCTAGAGAATGCTAACAATGGTAATGACATTCTAGCAGTCCTCGATGATATTGTAGAGACCACAGATACAGCACTATGATATACTTAGAGGGGACTAATACTCCCCTCTTTTTATTACATAGTGTGACAATAGGGGTTGACAGTTATACTGAAATGACAGTATAATTAGAGGATTATGTATGCCATGGATTTTGCGAAGCCTTGATTCGAAAAAACTCAAAGTCCCTAACCTACAAAAGTCTACTCCTCTGAGAGATATAACAAAAAAATTCCAAAAATTTAAAACCCCCCTATAAGGTTTTTTCATGATTGAGTTATTCTTGGCTATACCTAAGTTCATTCTTTTGGTTATATTAGGTATAATTGTAGTGGGTGGAATGAACCTTATTATTCATGCTGACTATGTGTTAGTATTAGTGATATGTGTAATATTATTCCTCATATATAAGAACAAAAAGTAAAACAATCAATGAAAAAAATTCCCATCGAAAATTTTTCAGACGATAAGGTTTATCACATATACCTTAATGATGAATGTATACATCATAATCTGAGTGAGGGAGAGTTTACTTATTGGATGTTACAACATAAAGGAGTTGATGGTATCTCCTATGAAGGTGTAAGAGGTATGGTTACTACGGACGATCATTCTTGTTAATCCTTGGTTGACATCTTCTAAATAAACTGTTAAAATGATATGAGTGGAGTTATTAATTAATGGCTAAAGGATTTACTGTTAAAGCATCTAGTCCCAAGGTAAAGAAAGAAAATCAACCAGAATGGGATATAGGTGCTATTAAGAATAGGTGGAGAGGTAAGAAGATTGTATTCTGTCTACCTGGTAGAGGAGTCTCTTATACCTTTTTAAAGAACTTTGTACAATTATGTTTTGACTTAGTTCAGAACCAGATGAGTATACAGATTAGTCAAGATTACTCTTCTATGGTTAACTTTGCTAGATGTAAGTGTCTAGGAGCTAATGTATTACGTGGTCCTGATCAATTACCTTGGGATGGTAAGTTAGATTATGATTATCAGTTATGGATTGATAGTGATATTGTTTTTAATCCTGATAAGTTTTGGCAAGTCTGTGATTTAGCATTACCTGCTGAGGCTGTGGTAGAGAATACCAAGGAAGATGGTACTGTTGAGTATGGTATTGATAGTACAAAGGAAAGAAGGATAGCTGCTGGTTGGTATAGTACAGAGGATGGTAGAACTACTAGTGTTGCTCATTGGTTAGATGAAGATGATTTCAGATCTAATGGTGGAGTCATGAATCATGAGATGGTAGATGGTATTCAAAAGCGTAAGAAGCCTTTTACTGTTGATTATACTGGTTTTGGTTGGGTCATGATTAAGAAGGGTGTATTTGAACATCAAGAGATGAAGTATCCTTGGTTTGCTCCTAAGATGCAAGTATTTGAATCTGGTGCCGTACAAGATATGTGTGGTGAAGATGTTAGTTTCTGTCTAGATGCTATGGATGCTGGTTTTGAAATATGGTGTGACCCAAGAATTAGAGTAGGACATGAAAAAACGAGGGTTATTTAAATGGCAGATCCGTATCCAGCATTAGGTAGTGATTATAGACCACCTATTGAGACTTATACAACTAATAGAGGTCTCACACTAACTGCAGAAGAGGTAGTAGCATTAAGAGATTTATTATCTCATGTTCCTGATCCTTCTAATGAGGTGATTTCTCTCTATGATAAAGTAAAATTATTGTAAATTTATGGCAAAAGTTAAAAAATCACTAACTGGTACAGATTATGTGGAGTCTATACCCAAGAAGACCCGCCAGGGTCAGGGGAAACACTCCAAATTCGTTGCAACTAGTAGAAATAACGCTAAGAAGAGGTCTCGGGGACAAGGGAGATAGTGAATTTTATAGAAATCTAGTGAAATTTTATGAAAAATGACCGCCTCTCTATCTCGGAGGGGTTTTTTATTGCTCGAACCCGGAAATCTCTATTAAATAGGGTGTAAAGAGTGTAAAAAAAGATGGAAAAAGACGCATTTCTACGAGAAATCTCTAACGACGGATTAACTCCATCCCGGAAATCTCTAAAAGAGACTGAATTATTTGAATCGGATGAAGATTTACCTTCCGTTGAAGAATTTACTGAAAATAGAAAGAAATCTCAGCCTTTATTCGAGTTTTAGTGGACTAAATAAAGCCAGTATTAGTGTAATTAAGTGCCAGCTCAGCAAATTAGTCAAGGATTTAGGGACATAAGTGCCACTTTCCAGAGTAATCCGCTTAACGGTGACCTTATTGCACTTAAAAATGAGAATGCTATAGCACGTTCTGTTAGAAATTTGGTAATGACTATACCAGGTGAACGACCTTTTGCTCCTGCATTGGGATCAAATATTAATAATTTACTTTTTGAGAACTTTGATGAACTAACTGCTGAAGCAATTAAGAGTGAAATTAAACAAACTTTGGTTAATTATGAACCTCGTGTTGAATTAGAGAGTGTAAAAGTAAAACCTAACTATGAAGCACATGAATTTCATGTAACTCTTAACTATATTATTGTTGGCATGGATGTGCCACAACAAGAACTCACCTTTGCGTTACTGCCAACTAGGTAAATGCCTTTAGTAAATTTTAGCAACGTCGATTTTGACCAAATAAAGGTTTCGATTATAGATTATCTACGATCAAACTCTAACTTCACTGATTATGATTTTGAAGGATCAAATTTATCGACTATTATAGACACATTAGCTTATAACACCTATATTACCTCATATAACGCCAACATGGCTACTAATGAGGTGTTCATTGATTCCGCCACTCTCAGGGAGAACGTGGTGTCTCTGGCAAGGAATATAGGATATGTACCTAGATCAAGGAAAGCAGCCAAAGCTACTATATCTTTTACTGTAGATGCTAGTGACACTAGTGCAGTTTCCTTAACACTTAAAAAAGGTATAGTTGCAGTTTCTGCTCAGACTTTTGGGAAGGAAACTTTCTCTTTTTCCATTCCTAATGACATCACTGCTCCTGTAAGAAGTGATGGAACAGCATTTTTTGATAATATTGACATTTATGAAGGATCTTATATCAATCAGACTTTTGCAATTAATTCTAGAAGTACCTATCAGAGGTTTATTCTTCCTAATACTGGAATTGATACCTCATTATTGAATGTTGTAGTAAGAGATAACGCTAATTCTAGTGTTACACGTCAATTTAATCAATTTACGAGCTTTGTAGGGGTTGATTCTAAGTCAAAAATATATTTTGTCCAAGAAACTGATAATGAAAGGTATGAACTTCTGTTTGGAGATGGTGTATTTGGGGAAAAATTACTAGAACCCCGAGTTATAGAAGTTGATTACATTGTTTCCAAAGGATCAGAGGGAAATAACATTAATAAGTTTGTTTTCGCAGGTAGAATACAATCTAATAGTGGAACTTCTATTACTACTGGTCTTTCACTCCTTACTACAGAACAATATTCTTATGGTGGTAAAGAAATTGAAAGTGTGGAGTCTGTAAAGAGATATGCTCCTAGAATTTATGCTTCTCAGAATAGAGCAGTAACAACATCTGATTATGAAGCTTTAATTCCAACAATTTATCCAGAATCTGAGTCAGTTTCTGCTTTTGGGGGTGAACAACTTTCTCCTCCTTCTTTTGGTAGAGTTTTTATTAGTATTAAACCCCATAATGGTGTTTATATCTCTGATGCAATTAAAAGTAACATTAAAAATGAACTCAAAAAGTATTCTGTAGCAGGTATTAGTCCCGAAATTGTTGATTTGAAATATCTTTACATAGAACCTCAAATTACTACCTATTATAATACAAGTTTAGCTCCTAATTCAAATTCTGTAAAAACCATTGTTTCGGATAATGTCATAAAATACTCCGATTCAAGCGAGTTAAATAAGTTTGGAGCACGTTTTAAATACAGTAAATTCCTTAAGGTAGTTGATGAAAGTAATGCTTCAATTACTTCTAATATTACTTACATTAACATTAGAAGGGATTTAAAAGTAGAATTAAACAAATTCGCTAATTATGAATTATGTTATGGTAATCGTTTCTATGTTGGAAGCGAGGATGGGTATAATATTAAATCATCAGGATTTAAAGTGAGTGGTATTAGTGATACTGTTTATCTGGGAGACCTTCCAAATTCAGATCTCTTAAAGGGTGTTGTTTTCTTATTTAAATTAAATTCTCCTACTCAACCAGTTATTGTGAAAAGTAGTGTTGGAACAATTGATTATGTAAAAGGTGAAATTATGTTAAATCCACTAAATATTATTTCTACAAATGTGACTAGTGGTGATGCTTCTTATATTGAAGTTTCTATGGCTCCTTATTCTAATGATGTGATTGGATTACAAGATCTCTATTTACAGTTAGATTCTAATCGTACCACAATTACCATGGTTCCTGATGAAATAGCTTCTGGAAATGATGTTTCTGGTAGCAATTACGTTGTAACTTCAAGTTATTCATCCTCATCACTAACAAGATAATACTAAAATAATGGCAGTCGATAGAGTTCAATTTCAGGATGTTGTTGCTAGCCAACTTCCTAGATTTGTTAGAGAGGATTTTCCTCTTCTTCCGGATTTCTTGGAGCAGTATTATATTTCTCAAGAAAGTCAAGGTGGAACATATGATTTGATTCAAAATATTGATCAATACGTAAAGGTTGATCAATTATGTAATTTAACTAACACCACAATCCTTCAAGGTGATCTTGATTATGTTTCGACTACTGTTGAAACTGAATTACGTGGAAGGACTGAGATTGAAGTAACAACATCTTCTGAATTTACAGAAACTGATGAAGATACAGATAAGATATATGTGTATAATGCTGGAAGTCGTACTGAAGGATTTCCAGACACTAATGGTTTAATTAAAATTAATGATGAGATCATTAAATATGAATCTAAAACTGATACTGCATTTATAAATTGCTCTAGAGGATTTAGTGGAATTACCTCTTATATAAATCCATCTGATCCTGATAAATTGGTATTTACTACCACATCTATTGAGGAGCATAAAAAAGGCGCTGTTATCTATAATTTAAATATTATCTTTTTACAAGAGTTCTTTAAAAAACTCAAAAATCAAGTTGCTCCAGGATTTGAAGATAGATCTCTTCATCAGGGAATTGACAAAAGGAATTTTATTTTTAATGTAGATAGTTTTTATAGTTCAAAAGGAACTGATAATTCTTTTCAGATTTTATTCAATAGTTTGTATGGAAAGGATTGTGAAGTAATTCATCCTAGCACTTTCCTCTTTCGTCCTTCTGATGCAGATTATAAGGTAACTAAGGATTTTGTAGTAGAGAGTGTTCAGGGAGATCCACTAGATTTAAAAAATTTAACTCTTTTCCAAAAATCTACTGGTGCTAGTGGAGCTGTTTCTAACGTACAGAAAGTTATATATGATTCAGAAGTTGGAGGAGCAAGTGCTACCATTGCATTTACCGATGAAAAGACAGCAAGTCAATATTATTTGCTTAGTTTAGATGATAATGCTTTTGATCCATCTAAAGATCCTATTGATGATTTTAAACCCAATCCTAAAACTAGATTATTAACCAAGACTGGTACTGCATCTACTGTTCTTGAGGTTGATTCTACTGTTGGATTCCCTACTACTGGATTACTTGCATTAAAGGATATTAATGATGATCCTGTTTCTTTAGCTTATACTGGAAAAAGTATAAATCAATTTTTCAATGTTTCAGGAATTAATGAATTAGTTCAAGTATCAGAAGAAACTGATATTGCTTTAGATGATTATTCCTATGCTTATGTTGGAACAACTACTGATGAACAAATTCAAGTTAGAGTTGTTTCTACTCTAAAAGATTTTGAATTAGAAAATGATGCTTATTATTATAGTCCAGGTGATACTATTAAAGTTAAATCATTAGGAATAGAATCAGATGTTATTCCCGCTAGTCGGTGGACTTCTAATATTAAGACTCAATATGATGTAGCTAATCTAGAAGAAATTGATGATTCAATAAATTTTTATAAGGTTAATACTTATGATAAACAATATGTAAAAAGAGGGTATAATATTAGTTTAACTACTGATACCATCACTAAGTATGGTACTGTAGTTGGTATTAGTAGTGCTAAGAGTTGTAATGTTAGATTTACTTCACAAATTAGTCCTAGTGTAGATGGATACAAATTAAATAATCTTCTTTTAATGGGAGATTCTTCACGTTATCCTAGTATTGGAAAATATGTAACTAATGTACAAAACTCATATTTAAAAAGAAATGATGATGTTTTAGTTGCTTCAAATTCTATTCCAAGCTATTATAGTCAAAAAATTAATCCTTATAATAGAAGTACATATATTAATGGTACTCTCACCGATACTGAGATTATTACATTAACTCAAGGACCAGCTTCAAATCCTTCCGCTAGTAAAGATCATGGATTTTTGACTGGAGATGCTGTTTGGTATGAACCAGAATATGCAACTACTACTCTTTATGGAGCAACTGCAACTGAGACTACAATTAAGAGCCAATTAGAGACTTCTGCTGGTAAGTTGGCTGCAGGTGTTTATTATGTAAAACGAGTAAACAGTACTCAAGTTAAATTAGCTAGAAGTAAGTCTAATCTTTTTGCTAATACTTTCCTTGAAGTTAGTGGAACTGTAACAAATAATCAATTAATCTTTTATGATTTTTATAAGAAATATTTTGAAGCTCAACCTATTTACAGACAAATAATTTCTCCTTCTGGCAAATCTGGAAATTATACAACAGATCCTGGACATATAGGTATATTCAATAATGGTGTAGAAATTATTAACTACAAATCAACTGATGCTGTTTATTATGGTGATATTAAAACAGCTGATGTTGCTAGAGGTGGTGAGGAGTATGATGTTATAAATCCCCCTTTACTTCATATTGAGGATTCTGTAGGTACTGGAGCTACTGGAGTTGTTGCTGTTTCTGGATCTTTAAAAGAAGTTAGAATAATAGATCAAGGTTTTGATTTTGTAGATACTCCTACTATTGAAATTAAGGGAGGTAATGGATCTGGTGCAGTAGCAAAGGTTAATATATCTCCAAGCATTCATTCAGTAGCTTTTAATGCTGAAGCAACTGTAGGAGTAGGATCTACTGTACCAGACGTTAGTTTAGGTACAGCTAATAGTACTATTGGGTTTAGTACCTTCCATAAATTTGATACATCAGAAAAAGTAATTTATGACACAACTGGTTTACAAGCAATTACTGGATTAACCACTAATGCATATTACTTTGTAGAAAAAATAGGTGACTATACAATTAAATTACACACATCAGCTGAAAATGCTAGAGTGGGGGTTGATACAGTAGGTTTGTCAGCTTATGGATCTGGAACTCATTATATTAAGTCAGCATCAAGGAAGAATATAGTTTCTAGTGTTGTTATAACAGATTCTGGATCAGGATATCAGAATAAGAAACGGACTATTCCTACTACTGGTATTAGTACAGCTTCTAATACAATTTCCATTACTAATCATGGATATGAAAGTGGTGAGATAATTCAATATACTGCTGGTGGAACTACTGTTGGTGGACTTTCTGAAACTTCAAAATATTATGTAAGAAAAACGGATGATGATTCTTTTTCTTTAAGTTTAGTAGGAACTGCTAGTGGACAGGAAAAGTATAATTATGATAATGATATTATTGTAGATTTAACTTCTACCGGATCTGGTTCTTTTAACTATGAATCAATTACTTTAGAGGTGAAAGGTAGAATAGGGGTTCAAACTACTAGTGGTCAAGATTTTGGATGTAAAGTTCAACCAATCTTTAGAGGATCTATTGATTCTATTGATATAACAAATGGTGGAGTAGGTTATGGTGCTTCGGAAGTTGTTAATTTCGAGAGACAACCAGATTTTACTTTAAACAGTGGAAAGGAAGCTCAACTTACTCCTACCATTAGTAATGGAACAATTTCTGATGTTATTATTGCAGCAGGTGGACGTCAATATAATTCTCCTCCAGATTTAATTGTTAAAGGACCTAGTGGACAATATGCACAACTAACTCCCATTCTCACTGGAGGGGTAATTAGTGGAGTTAATATTATTAATAAGGGAATAGGATATACTGTAGATAAAACAACTATTGAAGTAAAGGCTGCTGGTTCTGATGCTGATATTAAAGCTAATATTAAAACATGGAGAATTAATAACTTTGAAAAATATTATAGAGATGGCTCTTCTCTAGGTCTTATAGACAGTGATGATGGATTTTTAACTCAAAATAGGGATAGCTCTTCCTTACAATATGGATGTCTGTATGCTCCTAGACCGTTAAGAGAAAGTTCTTATATGATGTCTGCGAATTGGGCAGAGAATATCTATCCTGAGGTTCATTATGGAGACCCAGATCTGAAGAAGAGAAGTGGTGGTGAAGAAGATTCTCCTAGTGAGAACAATCATCATTCTCCTATTCTTGGTTATGCATATGATGGTAATCCCATTTATGGTAATTATGGATATAGTTCTAGAGAAGGTGGTCTTACCAGACAAATGAAGTCTGGTTATATGTTAGAGACCTTAGAACAGAGACCTCCTGTATTAGAATGGCCATTAGGGTTCTTTGTAGAGGATCATACCTTTACTGATGCAGGTGATTTGGACGAACATAATGGAAGATTCTGTATGACTCCAGATTATCCATCAGGAGTTTATGCTTATTTTACTACTTTAGAAGAAACCACTCAATCAGAGGGTCCTTTTGCTAGACTTAAGAAACCTACTTTCCCATATGTAATTGGTGATACATTTGCATCACAACCAATTGATTTTAACTTTAAATCTAGTTCTAATCAGACTGATTATAGTGTAGAAGAAAATCAATGGTTTAGAAATACTACTGTTTATCATGTTAATACTAATAAGAGTAGATATCCTTATTTCTTTGATTCCAATAAAGTTAGACTACAAAGTTTAGATGTTAGTGCCGCTTCTGTAGGTGGTATAGATGAAGTTGGTATCTTAACAGGAGGAACTAATTATCAATATAAAGATAGGATATCATTTGATAATACAGGAACTGATGGTAGTGATGCAAATGCTAAGGTTGATAGAATCTTAGGAAAAGAAGTTACTAGTGTAAGTGCTGCTACTACCTCTTTTGAGTTTGTTGAATTCTCTGCACATAGAGATAGAAATAAGTTTATCGGTTTTGCCTCTTCTCCTCATGGTTTTGTAGAGGATCAATCTTTAACGATAAGTGGACTTTCAGAATATTTTGATGGATTTGATGGAACATATAAGGTTGGAGTAACTTCAGATTCTTTTGTTCTTAATGCTGAGATTGGAAGTGCTGATACTACTGGTATTGTAACTTATTTTGGTGTTAGTGGTAATTTACAATTCCCAAGTATTCGTCCTAATGATATTTTAATAGTTGATACTGAAAAAGTTAAGGTTCTTAATATTGATGCAAAACAAGAAAGGATACGTGTTTTAAGATCACAAGAAGGAACAGAAGGTGGAATACATTATGATAGTGCAGTTCTTTATGAAGATCCTAAGAAATTTACAATAGAAGTTGGTACTGTTAAGACTACAAAATCTTTACCTCTTAATAAGGAACTTTATTTTGATCCTGCAGAATCTGTAGGATTAGGAACAGTATATCCTGAGAGTGTTGGTGCTGGAACAACTCTTGTATTCTCTAATCCTGGAACTGGTGCTACAAATGTATTTGTTAGATTACAACACATTTATATTCCAGATCATGGTTTAAGTACTAATGATCCAGTTTATTATAATACCAATGGTGGAACATCCATGGTTGTTTGGGATGGAGTCGCTGGAATTGGTACTACTACTTTATCAAATGCAAGTGACAGTTTCTATGCTGTTTCTTTAGGTAAGGATTTCTTAGGAATTTCTACTAATAAAGTGGGTGTAGGAACAACTACTACAGCTGGAATAGGGGTTAGTATTGGCGCTCCTAACTTTGTTGGTATTGCAGTCTCTACAGGACTTTTATATTTTACTAATGTAGGTGCTGGAGATACTCATAGCTTTAAAACTGATTTAGGGACTGTAGTTACTGGGGACGTTGATAGGACTACTATAACCGTTGCAACGGCTTCTACTCATGGATTAACTCAAGATGATAAAATTTGGATGACAGTTAAGCCTACAGGGACTACTACTATAAGTGTCAAATATGATGACTATAATAGGAGAATGGTATTTGATCCAGTAGGATTTACTTCTGGTGGAGTAGACCTTCAAAAGAATACTATTACTTATAGTAACCATACTTACAAAACAGGTGATAAAGTAGTTCATACAGCAACTACTCCTTGTGGAGGACTTGATAATGAATCAATGTATTATGTTTTCCGTTATAGTAAGGATAAAATTAAATTAGTTTCTGAGAAAAATCAATTAACAGCAGCTAATCCATCCTTTATTGATATTACTAGCAAATCAACTGGAACTCTATCTAAAATCAATCCTTTAGTAGAACTTAAGAGAAATAATACTCTTAAATTTGATCTTTCAGATTCTTCTCTTTCTTTTAAGAGCGGTGCATCTTCTAAATCAGCTTTTAAACTGGATCTTTATAAAAATGTTGGATTTGGGGAAGAATATTTCACTAACGTAACAGGAGTTACTACAATTGGCCAATCAATTGGATTTGCTGTTACTACTGCAGGAACTCCTGGAATTGGTAGTGGTGCACATTTAACTTTAAGTGTAGATGGTAATACACCATCCAATTTATGGTATAAGTTTAGTTTAGATAATATAGAAGATATTTCTGCAATAAAGAAAGAACTTCTAATTGACAAAGAAGTAGATTCTTATAATCAAATTAATTTAACAGAAGTTGCTTATTCTGGCCAATACAACATATCTCTAGCAGGAGTTTCAACTTTCACTTATGTTTGTCCTACAAATCCTCTTGTTTCTGACTATGATGCTACTACAGCCAAACTAAGTTACCAAACTAATTCATCTTCTGCTTATGGATCTATTGCCAAAGTTAAGATAGTTGATACTGGTTTTGGATATAAGTCACTTCCAGGCATTACTTCTATAGTAAGTGGAATTGGAACTAATGCTATTTTATTTACTGGAAGTTCTAATATTGGAGAAATTAAAGATACCAAATTTAATGGTAATGGTATTGGATGGAATTATCCTACTGATAAGACTCTAAAAGTAGTAGCTAATCTTCCTGAAATTGTTGAACTAGAATCTTTAACTTCTTTTGAACGTGTTGGTATTTCTTCTGGAGGTATTAATTATATTAGTGCTCCTGATTTGGTTGTAATTGATGGATTTACTAAGAGAAAAATTGACAATGTTGATTTAGTATATGAGTTGGGTGATGAAAAAGTCACTATTCGTAAGAATACTACTGGGATGTATAATGTTCCCCCTAGAATAGTTCCTATAAACAATAGTAATGGCGTTGGAATTAGTAATGTAGAATATACATCAGCTACTAAGACTGTAAAGATTTACCTTTCTTCCACATTTAGCGATGCTGAGGATTTCCATTATGCTGTTGGTGATAAAGTATTAATAGAAAATTTGAGTATAGGTGTGGGCCAGAGTGGTAAGAATTATAACTCAGCAAACTATCCTACAGGTATTTCTACAGGAGAAACTGAATATGGATATGCTTATTTCACCCTGACAGCTGCTGAGGGTCAAATAGGAGGGACTGGGGCATATATTGAATATAGTTTAGATGGTTTTATTCGTGATGGACAAACTCCTGGTACAATAGATTTAACCAATTCTCGTGGTAGAGCTATTCCTGAAAGGGATATGCCCATATTTAATCCTCAGCTTACACCAAATGATTTCTTGAAGAATGAATCAGTAGAAATTACTCCCATAAGTGTTATAACTTCTGGACCTAATGAAGGAGAAGTTGAAAATTGGAATCCTTCTATTGGTCAATTAAAGGTTTCTACTAATAAGGAAGTAGGAGTAGGTGATAGGATTCAAGGAAATATTACTCAAGCTCAGGGTATAGTTAGAAGTAAAATTAACTTTAAATCACATATTAATACCGGAGCTGGTGCTACCTTTATTAGTGGTTGGCAAAAAGATACTGGATTCTTAAATGATAGTTTGCAGAGACTTCCAAATAATGAATATTATCAGAATTTCTCTTATTCTCTTCAATCTGAAATTCCCATGGAAAAATGGGAAGATCCTGTAAATGTACTTAACCATACTGCTGGTTTTGATAAGTATGCAGATTTACAGATTATTAGTGTTCCAACTAATACTGTAGAAGTTGGAATAACTACTGACGAAAGTATTGATATTGTAACTGATATTGTTGGAGAAGGAAGTCTTAATATTTTCTATGATTTTGATCTTGTTACGGAAGAAACAGTACAGCTGGGTGGAAAAGCATATTATTCTGATACTATAAATTTTGAGAATAAGATTCTTACTGATTATTATCAGTCTGTTGGAAACCGTGTAGTAAGTATTGATGATATTAGTGATAGCTTTAATAGTAGTAGCACGGGTTCACAATTCTCTGCAATTGCTTCTTATGAAAACGCTTACAAATACAATAGGCTATTTGTTTTAGCAAAAGATATAACCTATACAGATGAAAGACAATTTAGTGTAGTTAATATTCTTCAACATAATAATGTTGGTTATTTGAATGAATATGGAAATCAAACTACTTATAATATTTCTGACAACTTTGATGATACAACCTATCCTGAATTAGGTAGTTTTGATTATGGACCTACTGATACTGGTTGGGAATTGGAATTCTATCCCAATAAGACCGTTTATAATGAATATGAATTAACCACTATTGGTTTTAATGTTTTAGATGATTCTACATCAACAGGAATTTCAACAGTAGGCACTATTAGTAGTATTACAAGTGCACATGAAGCTGTTTCTTCAGGAACTACAACTACTGTAGCTACTATTCCTATAACTATGAGATCTGCTCAGCTTCTTTGTCAACTAGAAGATTCTGACAGTAATTTCTCAGGAACCCAGATAAATTTAATTCATGATGGTACATCTGTTTATTCTGCTGAATATGGATCTTTGTATACAGCTGGAGATCCTCATGTAGGATTTGGAACTTATCATTCTTATATTAGTGGAACCAATATTAAGGTTGATTTCACTCCAGATTCTTCTGTTACTTCTGCTCTCACTTCCAATGTTGAGATAGTTGGAATTGCTACTACTGCAGTAGGAACAGGAAATACAACTTTGAGTGCAGCTGTAATTTCTTCATCATACACAGCTATTGGATCTACTTCATCACCAACAGCAGTTGGAATAACTTCATACTATACAGTAGGAACTGCAGCTACTTCAGCAGCTTACTACATCATGTCTATTCATGATACTACTAATGATTTCTATGAAATGACAGAAGTTTGTGTATTAAATTCTTCTACAAATGAATCATGGATTGAGTTTGGAACTGTTCAAACTAGTAGTGGTTTGGGTACTGTAGGTATTCAATCTACTGGTGATTATATGGAGTTAATGTATACTCCTAATGCTAGTATCGCTGTTCAAGTTAGAGTCTTTGAAGTTAAACCATTTATCTATGATAGTAATTCATATCCTACTAAGCTTGACTTAGAAAATGCTGAAGTTACATCTAGAAATGGATTCTTCTATGGAACAGAAACCCAATTAGAAGATACTTTCGAATTGAAGCATAATTCAAATGCCATCTTTAAGAGAGTGTTTGATGGATCTGATTCTACTATAGTCAATATAACTGGAAGTGATACTGTTGCAATAGGAACTCATTTCTTCGTAACTGGTGAACAGATCAAGTATAGTTATAGTGGAAGTAGTAATGATGCAAGTGGTACAACTACTAATGCAATTGGTATAGCAAGTACTAATGTGAGTGGTATTGGTGTAACTACTAAACTTCCTACTACTCTTTATGTTGTGAAATCTGGAGAAGGTTATCTTAAATTTACTGACACACCTACAAAAGCTTTAGCTACTACACCAACTGTATTTGAGATTGATGCTGTTGGTGCTGGGTCTTCTCACGTCTTCACCAGTATTAATCCAAATAATAGAGTGTTGGTGGCGGTTGATAATATGATTCAATCTCCTCTATCTCCTACAAAAGTTACTGTGGGATTGAGTACTGATATTTTATGGCAACAACAAATACCAGTTACTGGATTTACTTCTGTATTCTCTGGAGACTTGCTTCAGATTGGTGATGAGATTACAAAGGTTATTCATGTAGGATATGCTGGTAGTACTCAGTTGACTGTTCTTAGGGGACAAATGGGAACTACCGTAGCAAACCATGGTGTTGGTATTGCTGCTACTAAGATGAGTGGAACTTATAATATTGTAGATAACAGTGTTTCCTTTGCTTCTAATCCTCATGGTAATGTACCTTTAAGTAGTACTACCAATCCCCCAGATGCTAGAGATTGGGTGGGAATCACTACTAGTTCTTCCTTCCAAGGTAGAATGTTTATGAGAAGAAAGGCAGTGGATACTACTATCGCTGCATATACTGAGAATTATATTTTTGATGATATTTCTAATGAATTTACAGGAATTACTACTGAATTCACATTAACTGAGAATGGTAGTAATGTTAGTGGCATTTCTACTTTTAATGGTGGTATTGTTTTAATTAAAGGTGTTTTCCAACAACCAGAAGGAACTCAGAATGAAGAAGCAGCTTATAAGTTCGTTGAAAATAGTGGAATATCTACTATTAATTTTGGTGTAGGATCAGGATCTACAGTTGCTGCAGAAGGATATGATCCCAATAAGACTAATTTCCCTATTGGTGGTGTTATTGTTTCTGTTGGTTCTAGTGCAGGATTGGGATATCAACCTTTAGTGGCTGCTGGTGGATCAGTTACAGTCGCTGCATCTGGTACTATTACTGCTGTTAGTATCGCTAACAGTGGATCTGGATATAGAGCTGGTATTCAATCAACAGTTAATGTAGGAATTCAAACTTATAGTGCTGGAATAGCTAGCATCACTGGAATTGGAACAGCTCAAATTGATAGCGGTCATATTACTGGTGTTACTATAACTCAACCTCATGTAGCAATTTACAAGCCAAGAGATATAGTAAATGTTGGATATACATCAGCAACAGGATTGACTACTGTTACAACAATCTTACCACATGGATTGTTCTTAGGGGATAATATTGAATTGTCTGGAATAGCCTTTACTTGTCAGTATGCGGCTCCTAAGACTATTACTAACGCAGTTTATAGTAACACTACTGGTGTTATGACTGTGACTACTTCATCAGCTCACAATCTTGGTATTGGTACAGAGGTTATCTTTACTGGAATTGGAATGACCTGTGATATAGATTCTGGTATTAAGACACATTATTATCCAAGAGGAAGAGATTTTGCATATGATAATGCACTTACTATTACAGAAGTTGATGGTAATGATATTACCGTAGATGTTGGAACAGCTAGTGCAAACAATCAATATACACATACATTTGTAAGTGCAGCCACTAGTGCAGTAGTTGCTGGAGGGGCTTATACCCATAGATTTGTAAGTGCTCTTACTGGATCCTTAATTGGTGGAGGGGATTACGGACATACATTCGTTAGTGCTGGTGTTGGAAGTATTACTGTAGCAGGAATTGGTACAACAACTGCAACTAATGCCACTTATGATGCATCAACAGGTGATATGGTATTAACTATTGAGGGTGGTACTACTGCTACAACTAGTAATACAGTTTCTATAGCTCAAAGTTCCATCACATTTACATGTGCTATGGATAGTCATAACAGTGAACATGAATATCCTAGAGCATCAGATCCTATTGCTGGTATAAGTACTGCTATTACTGCAGTTGATGGCAATAAGATTACTATTAATGTAGGTATATCAACTCTTGTTTATTATAATGTTACTGATGCAACTTATGATGGTGATACTGGATACTTAGAGCTTACTGTTGGTTCTCATGGATTTACTACATCTACAGTTTATGGTGGAACCACTGCTGGCATTTCTAGTGTTAAACTCAAGAATGATAGTTTAACCTTTAGATGTTCAATGGATAATTATGGCACCTTGCATAGTTATCCTAGATCTACTGATCCAGCTTATAATACTAGTGTTGCAGTTGCTGCTACAACTTCTACTACTGTAAGTCTATTTGTTGGTATATCTACTTTAGTCTACTACACACCAACCGCAGCCACTTATACTGGTTCTACTGGTATTATGACTATGACTATAGGTTCTAATAGTCTGGCAGTAGGAGATAATATTAAGTTAGAAACAGATTCTCTTACATTTACATGTAGTAAAGACTCTGGTATTAGTAGTCATACTTATCCTAGAAAGCCTGATCCTTATTATAATGGAGTAGGTATTACTAGTGTTCCTAGTACTACTAGTTTTGTAGTTAATGTTGGTACTTCTACTGTATCCACTTATTACAGCTCTGGAGGAACTGTACAGAAATGTATCATAGCTCCTAGATCAGCTGCATCAGATCCAGCTATTACTGGGTCAGAAGTTCTGAAAGTTGTGGATACTAAGACTTTTGAAGTTAATACAGGAATTTCAACACTTGATCACTTCTATGCTAGAGGTGGAACCGTAAATTGGCCAATGGAAGTAGTAATTGATGAGCCAATGGCTTATGAGAATATTCCTTTACAATATAGTTCTGATTCTGCTTCTGGTATAGGAAGTTTTGCCACTATTGATATAGTCGTTGGCTTAGGAAATAGTATTATTAACTTTAGTGTTGATCAGACTGGAGTTGGTTATGGTAATAGTGAAATTCTTACTGTTCCTGTTGGTGGTCTTACTGGAATTCCTACTGATCCATCCATAACATTTAATGAGTTCCAAATTAATATTGAAGAGACTTATACTGATTCATTTAACGCTTGGACTGTTGGAGTACTTGAAGTTTTAGATAGAATTGAATCACAATTTGATGGTGATAAGAAAACCTTTGGATTGAAATTGAATGATAGTATTATTTCTATTCAGTCTAAGAAAGGTTCTTTGGTAGAAGTTCATATGGTTCTTCTAGTCTTTATTAATGACATATTACAAGAACCAAATGTATCTTATACCTTTAATGGTGGTAGTACTCTTACATTCTCTACAGCACCTAAAGCTGGAGATTCATGTAAGATCCTATTCTATAAGGGTAGTGGATCTGTTGATGTTGTTTTCACTGATGTCTTAGAAACAGTTAAAGTGGGTGATATATTAGATATTAACAATGATTCCGCAAGAGGACAATCAAGTGGTTTGAATGAGGATCCTAGAGTTGTAACAGGTATTACTACTATAGATTCTGTTACTACTGTCATTTATCCTGGTCCTGGTATAACACTTGATACTACTTTAACAAGACCAGTCAATTGGCATAAGCAAGAATATGATAAGTTTGTTGATGCGCAGCCTATAGGTAAAGACAGAGTTCATTATGAACCACTTATTTACCCCACAGCATATATTTTAGAGTCTGTTGGAGTTGGTACTACTAATGTTTATGTCAGTGATGTTAGACCTTTATTTGATCAAGATAATGAAGTTTCTGACGCTGGTAAAGCAGATGTTCAAAATTCTGTAGTACTTCAATCACAAGGTACACTTACTGGAGCTGCAGCAACTGCTTTAGTTTCAACAGCAGGAACAGTTTCTTCTCTCGATCTAACTGATGGGGGTGAAGGATATACTTCTGCTCCTACTGTTACTATCAGTAATGCATCAGGTACTAATGAAACTAGCACTAGAGCTACTGCAACAGCAACAATAAGTGGAGGTGAGGTAAGTGCACTTACAGTATCCTATGGTGGAACTACTACTGGTGTGGCTTATACCACTACTGATGTTCCTGAAGTTCTAATTGCACCACCTACTATTACTAGAGAAAGTGTTACTGTTTTGGACAGTAATGGATATTCTGGTGATTATGGAGCAATTGTTGGTATAGGAACAACCAATACAGCATCTTATGATCAATTCTTCTTTGATCTTTGGATTACTCCTGATTCGTTTATGAGAAATTCCACTTATGTGGGAACAGCTATAACAGTTAGTGGACTTGATACAGGTGATTATCTTACTGTCTTTAATACGGACGTGGGTATAGGAGCAACTTTTGCCACTTTAACAACAACTGGCGGTAGTATTGGAATAGGTACTACATGGTCTGATGGTGTTTATCAGGTTGCATCTGCTGAACTTCTTGAACTTACAGATACTTCTGTTGTTGGTGTTGCTACTTGGGTGAAGAGAATATTTGTTAATGTTGATGATACTAAATCAGGAATTGGTTCTACAGCAAGTCCATTTGTTAATGGTGAATTTAGTTGGGGTAAAATTAACTTTAATACCACTCCTAAGAATAGCTATACTTTCTATGGGGATAATGGAGTTACTGGAATTTCAACTTCTGGAATAATAGTTAGAACCAAACCTCTTCGATATCTAAATTACAGTTAATTTACTCATAAATAACAAAAAACGTTTCAAACAATGGCGGCAATAATTACTGATCAGCTTCGTATATTAAATGCGAAGAATTTTGTGAGTGGGGTTCAATCCACCTCTATTAATTCTTATTATGCGTGGATTGGATTACCTGATGCTACCAACTATCAATCGGATTGGGATACTGATCCCCCTTCCCCTAAAGATAATCTCGATCAATCTAATGATTATTGGGATACTATGTTGTCTCTGAAAAGAGTTAGTAGTGATGATGTTAGTCAAGTAGTCAAAAAGAATACTTGGGCATCTGGTACTACGTATGATATGTGGAAGAATGATATTAGTAGAGATAATCAATCATTGCCTTCAAATGCAACTGATATCTATTTTGCTAATTATTATGTAATGAACTCTGATTATAGGGTGTATGTTTGTCTTTATAATAATGCTCAACCAGAAAATAATTTTCAAGGTGGGCCTTCTTTAGATGAACCCACTTTTACTGACTTGGAACCTAGAGAAGCTGGAAGTGCTGGTGATGGATATATTTGGAAATATCTTTATACTATTAAACCAAGCCAAGCTATTAAATTTGATTCAACAAGCTATATTCCTTGCCCTGCTAATTGGAGTACTAATACTACTGATGCCGCTGTCAGAGATAATGCTAGTACAAGTGGACAATTAAAGATTGTAACTATTAAAAATCGTGGAGTTGGTTTGGGTACTGCTAACGCCACTTATACTGATGTTCCTATTCAAGGAAATGGTAGTGGAGGTAAAGCAACCATTGTTATGAGTAATGACTCTACAGTGAAGTCTATTACTGTTTCTAGTGGTGGATCAGGTTATAGTTATGGAACTGTGAATTTGGAAGCTGGTGGAGTTCCTACAGGAACTACATCTCCTGAATTTGATGTTATTATTCCTCCTGAAGGTGGACATGGATATGATGTTTATAGGGAGTTGGGTGCATTTAATGTTTTAGTTTATGCTAGATTTGAAAATGATACTGAAAATCCCGATTTCATTACAGGGAATCAATTTGCTAGAGTGGGTCTTGTAGAGAATCCTTTACAAGAAGGTTCTACTTCAGTATTAACATCCAATAATGCAAGTGCTTTATATGGTCTTAAATTAACTGGTATTGGATATAGTACAGCTAGTTTTACTGCTGACAGTAAAATTTTACAAACAGTGGGAGTTGGTTCTACTGCTGTTGGAAGAGTAGCTTCTTATGACCAGACTACTGGTGTTTTAAAATATTGGCAAGATAGAACTAATGATGGATTTACTTTTGCTGGCGCAGCAGGTGTTACTACTACTGGGTATGACAATCTAGCATTTACAGCTGATCCTGCTAGTGGAGGTAGTCTATCAATTACTGGTGGAGATGTCTCTCTTAGTATTGATAGTAATTTCAGCGGTCTTTCGACTGAAATAAATAGTAAGACATATTATCTTGGCCAAACCTTCACAGATGGTGTTTCGCAACCAGAATCCAAAAAGTATTCTGGCAACATCATTTTTGTTGATAATAGACCTTCAGTAACAAGGTCATCCTCCCAAAAAGAAGACGTCAAAATTATCTTGCAGTTCTAAAAAATCATGCCACAGGAAACTAATCTTAATGTTGCTCCCTACTTTGATGATTTCGAAACGGACAGCAATTACTACAAAGTATTATTCAAGCCATCCTATCCGGTTCAGGCAAGAGAGTTAAATAATCTTCAGTCTATCTTACAGAATCAGGTTGAGGATGTAGGATCTCATCTTTTTAAGGAAGGGTCTCAGGTTATACCTGGTGGAGTAGATTATATCGGTAGTTATCCTGCTATTCAAGTTCAAGAAGAATTTCTGGGTATTCCAATTTCTTTATATTTGGATCAATTAGTTGGACAAAGAATTAAAGGAGAAACTTCTGGAGTTACTGCAAAAGTTGTAAATTATATTACTAATGCACAATCTGATAGAGAAACTTATACTTTATATCTAGAATATAATGCTTCATCCGTCAATGGCGATTCATCTGTATTTGGGGATGATGAAGTTCTTTTATTAGAAGAAAGTATTACATATGCTACTACTTTTATTGCTGCTGGAGAAGGATTTGCTAAAACTCTTAGTGTGGATGCATCGGCAGTAGGATCTGCATTTGCAATGAGTGAGGGGGTTTATTTTTTAAGAGGGTATTTTGTAGACGTTGATACACAAGTTTTAATTTTAGATCAATATAGCAATAAGCCTAGTTATAGAATTGGTTTAAAGGTTGAAGAAACTCTTGTAAATTCTGATGTTGATCAAACTCTCAACGACAATTCTTCTGGATTTAATAATTTTACTGCTCCAGGAGCAGATAGACTTCAGATTGTAGCTAAATTAGCAAAGAAAGATTCTGATGATTTTAATGATCAGAATTTTGTTCAATTAGCTGAAGTTCAAGATGGTGTTTTAAGAAGTATTCAAAATCATGCTAAGTATAATCAATTAGGAAATGAGTTAGCAAGAAGAACTTTTGATGAATCTGGACATTATTATATTAACGAATATGTTACTACTGCTCATGAAAGTTTAAATGATGGATTTGGTAATAGAGGACTTTTTGATGCTACTCAGACTACTCCTGGTGGAGCTACTCCATCTGAGAATCTAGGTATCTATAAGATTTCTCCAGGAAAGGCTTATGTGAGAGGATATGAAGTTGAGGTAAGAGCTCCAACGTTTTTAGATTTTACCAAACCTAGAACTACTAAAACCTTAGAAACTCAACCACTTAATTTTGGATTTGGTCCTACATTCGCAGTTAATAATGCTTATGGTTCTGCTTCTATAGGATTTAATACAACTAATGTACTTAGTTTAAGAAGTGAGAGAAAAGGAGAATCTGGTCTTACTACTACTGGAAAAGAAATTGGTGTAGCAAGAGTTTATGATTGTGCTTTGGAATCTGGTACAATGGTTGCTGTTAATGGAACACTTCCAGCTACTAATCAATGGGATCTTTCTCTTTGGGATGTTCAAACTTTTACAGATTTTACCCTTAGTGATTCAACCACATTAGCTGTTCCAACTCATATTCATGGAAAATCTAGTGGTGCAACTGCATTCTTAAGAAGCGCTGTAACTGCTGGTACTGCAATTACCGCTTATGATGTTAAGGGTAAATTTAGTATTGGTGAAAGACTAGAATTTAATGGTATAGGCACTCATACTAGAGTGGCAACAGCTGTTACTGATTATGGTATCTCTGATGTTCAGTCTGTATATGGCACGCATGATGGTCTTACAGGAACAGCAGGAACATTTAGTGCTGACTTAATTCCTACTGTTGCTACAAATATAGGAATTGTTTCTATTACTCCTTATAGTAGTAATGGAGGAGTTTCAACAGTAACTACTAATAATATTGGATTTACTAGTGCATTTGGTGTTAATGGAACATGGCCAGGGATTGTTTCTATAGGAAATCTAGTTAGATTCAGTGATCCTAATAGTGACTCCTTTGTACCTACTTTAGCTAAAGTAACAGAAGTTAATATAAATTCAATTAAGATAGTAGGAGTCACTTCTGTTTCTGGTGTATTTACAGGAGATCTGCCAACTGCCATTTCAAATATAAATGATTTTGCTGTTGTTAATTCCTCAAGAAAATCTCACGGTGGAAATGGAAATGCATCGAGAAATGATAGTCTTTATAGTATTCTACCTAAAAAGAATATTTCATCAGTAAATTTAACAGATTCAAATATTGTTATTAGACATGAATATAGGGGAGAAACAATCGGTGCAGGTGGATCTACTGGTTCTATAACCCCTGTTAATGGATGTACATTTTTACCTTTTGATGAAGAAAGATATACTGTAATTAGATCTGATGGATCCTTAGAATCACTTACAGAAGATAAAGTTGTATTTGAAACTGGTGGAAATATTATATTTGCTGGACTCAGTGCATCAGATACTGGTGTAACTATACTTACCACACAACGTAAGACTAACGTTACTGCAAAATCGAAGCTTAATAATAATGCAGCATTTGTTTTAATTGATAAATCAACCAATTCATCTTCAGGTATTGGTGGTACTACATTAAATGATGGATTAACATTTGGTGAATATCCTTTTGGAACAAGAGTCCAAGATTCTTCAATTTGTTTAAATGTTCCTGATGTAGTGATGCTTTATGGGGTATATCAATCTAGTGATACTAGTGATCCTTCTGCTCCTTCCATGACTACAGGATCAATGAGTGGTTCTAGTGCTACCACTAATGATGTTATTGTGGGTGAAGAGATTATAGGTAACAGTAGTGGAGCTAAAGGTCTTTATATCAATAGAATAAATGATACTAGTGTTAATTTCATTTATGAGAATAATTCATTATTCGAGAATGGAGAAACTGTTACATTCTCTGATTCGGGAGTAACAGCAGTTGTTTCAAACATTGATGCTGGAAGTGACAATATTATAAGGGATTTTAAATTTGATTCTGGACAAAGAAGTACATTTTTAGATTATTCTAGGTTAACAAGAAGATCTGATGTTGATATTCCTTCTAAAAAGTTAAAGGTTTATTATCAAAGTGCATCTTTTGCAGCTGATGATACTGGAGATATTACTACAGTTGGTTCTTATAGTAATTTTGATTATAGTGGACAACTAGGGATAGTAAATGGTGTGAGGGTATCCGATATTGTGGATGCTCGTCCGATAGTTAATCAGTATACTGTCTCAGAAAATTCTAATTCTCCATTTGAATTTGCTGGTAGATTGTTTAATGATAGTCAAAATAGTTCTCAGTATGTTCTAGCTTCAGATGAAAATATGACTATAGATTATAGTTTCTATCTGGGAAGAATGGATAGAATCTATTTGAATGTAGAAGGGAATTTTGTAGTTAATTATGGTACACCATCTGAGACTCCAGGATTACCTCCAGAGACTCCAGGGGCTTTGAATATTGCAACTGTAGCTCTTCCTCCTTATTTGTTTGATGCATCAGCTGCCAAGATATCTTTTATCAATCATAAGAGATATCAAATGAATGATATTTCTAAACTGGAACAAAGAATTAAAAATCTTGAATATTATACTTCTCTTAATACAGTTGAGTCTAATGCTTTGAGTCAACAGATTGTTGATGCCAATGGATTGAGTAGGTTTAAGTCTGGAATTTATGTAGATGATTTTAGTAATTTTGCACCTCAAGATTGTTCAGTAGGTGTTAGAAATGCTTTAGATAAGAGAAAGCAAGTTCTCAGACCTGCTCTATTCACTACTCAAGTGAATATGGATATAGGAAATAATAGTATAGCTGGTATTGGAACTACTACAGAATCTAATCAAGATTCTAGATTTGCTGATATTCTTGGATCTAATGTGAAGAGAGATAATGAAGTATTGATGTTGGATTATACTGAAGAAAGATGGTTAAGACAGCCTTTTGCTACTAGATCTGAAAGTGTAACTCCTTTCCTTGTTAGATTCTGGGAGGGATCAATAAGATTTACTCCAACAACTGATGTTTGGATTGATGTTAACCAGATGCAGGTAAGGGATGTATTAGCAGAAGGTTCATTTACTGGTGTGGCTGAAGCCATGAATGCTACTGTTACAGATGCTGCTGATGGTAGCAGAGTAGGAGTAAGTCCTATGGATTGGGGATCTTGGGAGACTATTGGGGTTAATGTTGGTTTTGATCTTTCTATGAGTCAAACTCAGCAAAGTTCTTTCTCAGATAGGCAGGGAACTGCAGTTGAATTTATAGACATGATGGGAACTGGTACTAGAGAGGGCTGGACAGCCAGTAGTGCTATAAACCATATGGCAACAAACGCTGGTGGAATGGCTCCTTCTACCTTTACAGTCCAAGAAGAAAATATTGAAACAACAACACATATTGGTGGTCAAGTTAGTGTTGGATTAAATCAACAAAGAAGAGGAACTCAAACCACAGTAAATGAACAAATTGATACTTCTTCTCTTGGTAATAGAATTGTTAATAGAAATATTATTAGATTTATGAGATCTCGTAATATTCAATTCGATGCTACAAGGTTGAAACCTTATACACAGGTTTATCCTTTCTTTGATGGGGTTGATGTTTCGAGATTCTGTATGAGTAAGTTGATGGAAGTTACTATGACTTCTGGTACATTTGTAGTTGGTGAAACTGTTACTGGTGTAATGCCTTCTACTAATAATACTAGAACAACTGATACACAAAGAGTTTCCCCAAGGATTACTTTTAGAGTTGCATCTGCAAATCATTTAGCTGGTCCTTATAATAGACCAACTGATACTTTTGATAGAAATCCATATGATAGAGAAAATAGACTTCCTGCAACTTATTCAGAAACAACTACTGTTTTGAATGTTGATACATTTAGTTTAGCTGATGAGGCAACTCCTCAATGGTCTGGATATATTCAAACAGGAATGGTTCTTACAGGTGCTGGTGGAGCTCAGGCAACAGTTTCTAATGTAAGACTTATAACGAATAGATTAGGAACATTGATGGGTTCCTTTAGAGTTCCTAGTTCTGCTAATCCTGCCAATCCTACTTTTGAGACTGGTAGAACCAGGCTGAGACTTACAAGTAGTCCTATTGATAGTAGGGTTGAGGGTGTTACTACAACTGCGGCAGAAGAAATCTTCTATTCACAAGGTGATCTAGATAATGCTCAACAAGTTACCTTATCTCTAAGAAATGCAAGAGTAAGTCGTAGGAATGAAACACAAACACGTACAATAAGTGGTGATGCATCAGCAAGTGCTAGTGCTGTAACAGATGTTGAGACTAGATTGACTGGTGTATATACCGACCCTCTAGCACAATCTTTCTCTGTAGATGATACTACTGGAGTTTATATTACTAGTGTAGATGTTTATTTCCAGGCTAAAGATACTGCTGGGATTCCCGTTACCATGCAAATTCGTGAAATGCAACTGGGAACTCCTAGTGATGTTATTTTGGAATACTCTGAAGTAGATATGGATCCTGATGACATTACAGTTTCAGAGAATTCTAGTGTAGGTACTAACTTCCAATTCCAATCTCCTGTTTATTTGGCAGCTCAAAGAGAATACTGTGTTGTTCTTCTTTCTACATCTACTGAGTATAGGGTATGGATTGCTAGAATGGGTGAATCTGATGTTGGAACTTTGGGAAGAGAAGCTGGTCAAATTATTGTTTCTACTCAGCCATTATTGGGATCACTCTTTAAGTCACAGAATGCTAGTACTTGGACTCCAAGTCAGTATGAGGATTTGACTTTCCAGGTTCATCGTGCGAAATTCGAATCTAATGGTTCTGTTCAATTCTTTAATCCAAGTCTTCCAGAAGATGATCAATTACTCTCAACCAATCCTCTTACTCCTTTAGCTAATGAAGTAAGAATCGGATTGAGTAGTATAGTAGAAGATACTGTCATTCAATTAGGAAATACAATCTATCAGTATGATACCCAAGCTAGAGGTGATCTTGTTGGATATGGTGGATCCATAGTATCTGGAAAAGATGGTTCTGGTAATTTCACTCCATCAGCTGGTATTAATACTGTTAATAGGGGTACAGGATATACACCTTTAACTGGAAATGGAAAATATGAGGGGGTAGATCTTGTTAGTATTACTGGAAGTGGTATGTATGGAACCGTAGATATTAGTATAGAAAATGGTGTTGCAATTGCTGCTACTGTTGCTATTGGTGGTACTGGATATGTTGTTGGTGATGTATTAGGAGTTACCACAGTAGGAGTTAATCCTCTTGGACAATTGGGTACTGGATTAAGATGGACTGTCGCTGAGCTTCAAGGTAATAACCAGTTAGTTGTTAATAATGTTCAAGGTGACTTTGCAACAGCAGGTGTAGGAAGATCAATTTTCTACTATACTAATAACGCAGAAACAGCATCTACTGAATTAAATGCAGTACAAGGTGGTGGTGTTTTAGTAGATTCTGTTAATAGTACTCATGATGGTCTTCATATGAAGGTGTTCTGTAGAAATCATGGAATGCATGCTTCTGGTAATAGAGCAACCTTGAGTGAGATTCAATCTAATGTAGTTCCTCTTTCTTTAGACACTGCTTATCCTAATACAGGTACAGGGAATATAACTCTTTCAACTACTCTTGTGGGTAGTGCTTATACACAATTTGAAGGTATAGCAATTGGTGCTACTAATCCTGGATATGTTAAAGTCGGTAGTGAGGTTATTTCTTATACTGGAACTTCAGGAGCTGATTTGACTGGTATTAGTAGAGGAATTGATGATACTGTTTCCGCTACACATCCAGCATCTGATTTGGTTTACAAATATGAGATGAATGGTGTTTCTTTAAGAAGAATTAATAGAACTCATGATCTAAGTGAAGTTACTATAAGTGATCCAATTACTTTGGATAGTTATCATGTTAAATTGGATGTTACAGATACTGATTATGGAACCAGGAGAGATGGAACTGTGTTTGGTAAAGCTTTGAAATTTAATTCTGGAGTAGGTTGTGGTGGAGTGGAATCCAAGTCTACTTATAATGTACCATTTGAATTGTGTGTTCCTAAATTCAATACAACTGTTCCTACAGGCACTTCTCTTAGAGCTTCAATAAGAACTACTTCTGGAACCAGTATTGATGGTAGTGAAAGTTCTTTTGTGGATAAGGGATTCCAAGATTTATCACTCAATCAAGAAAATTATTTTGATTCTCCAAGGATAGTGGCTGCTAAGGCTAATGAGGATTTATATCTCACCAGTCTTCCAGGAAACAAATCTTTGACAGTGAACTTAAATCTAAGTAGTGGGGATGATAGACTTTCTCCAGCTATTGATATTGATCAGACGTCAATGATATTCTCTTCTAACAGAATTAACTCACCTATTGCTAATTATGCAACTGATTTCAGAGTCAATACTGTTGAAGATGATCCTAGTAGATTCTTCTATGTTACTCAGAATGTGGAAGTAGAAAATCCAGCTACATCTTTACAGGTTTATCTGGACGCTTATGTTAATAATTCTGCTGATCTTAGAGTATTCTACGCTATTGATCAAGATGGGGATGTAGATGATACTGTGTTCATTCCATTCCCAGGATATGGAAATCTTAATCCAAGTAGACCTGGTATTGTAGTTGATGCAGCTGCTAGTGATGGAACATCTGATCTCCAGGTGAACAAGACTGATAATTTCATATTATCTCCTAATCCAACTAGTTTCCAAGAATATAAATGGAGTGCTGATAGATTATCATCTTTCACAAAATTTAGAATTAAGATTATTGGATCTAGCACTAATCAAGCTTACCCACCTCAACTTAGAAATCTTAGAGTATTTGCATTAGCATAATGGACCTAATTCCAGTAAAAGATCAAAAAGGGTTTTTTAGAGATGGCCTTACAGGTGCTATTGTAAATACAAATACCTCGGATTATCAATCTTATCTTGCTAATAGAGATAGACTCGAAAAAGAAAAAGCAAGATTGGATAGTCTTGAGGGTGAAATAAGTGACATTAAACAAATGCTCCAAACTTTACTAAACAAGTAGAATGGCAAACAACACTATTACATTTGATCCTCCTGATGGAGTAGCATATGATGTTAATCTAGTTATCAATACAGGTGCGGATTTTAAATCTACATTTCATGTATTGAATAATGATAGAACTGATTTTGATTTTTCTACATCTAATGCTGTAGGTCTTGGTACAACTACTGGATGGACTGGTTCTTCTCAAATGACCAAATCTGTTTCTGTTGGTTCTACCGCTTATGCAGCAGGAACTTTTACTGTAGGATTTAGTAGTGCAGCTGGAGGAAAATTTAATATTTCAATGGGTTCTACTGATACTAGATCATTGAATGGTGGAAGATATTGGTATGATGTTTTAGTAAGTTCTGGTTCTACAATTTATAGAATTGTTCAAGGTAATATTTTGGTCAAGTCGGGGGTATCCTCTGCACCATAAATATAAAAATAGTAGTAGTATAACATGGCGCAGCCTACCTCACGATCAGAATTAAAAACTTACTGCTTAAGACAGCTGGGCGCTCCTGTCTTAGAAATTAATGTTGCTGAGGAGCAATGTGAGGATTTAATAGATGATGCTCTTCAAATGTTTAATGAGAGAACATTTGATGGGGTTACTCAGGTTTATTTGAAGTATAAAATCACTCAAGGTGATTTGGATAGGGGAAGAGCAAAAGCACCTACTGGAACAGGTATTACTACCACTACAGCCACATCTGTGGATACTGGAGCTGGAACTTTTACATCTACTTATTATGAGAGTTCTAATTTTATCCAGGTTCCATCAACTATTATAGGAATTAATAAAATATGGCAATATGATGATGCTCAGTCTATGAGCATGTCTAATATGTTTAGCTTTAAATATCAGCTATTTCTTAATGATGTTTATTATTGGGGTAATGCTGATTTATTGGGTTATTCAATGGCTATGAGTTATATTGAGACTTTGAATTTTCTTCTCAATACTCATAAAGCATGTAGGTTTAATCAAAGACAAGATAGGTTGTATATAGATGTTGATTGGGATAATGTGGAGTTGGGTGATTATTTAATTATTGATTGTTGGCAAGCATTGGATGGTGGTACTTATACTGGTGTCTGGAATGATATCTTTTTAAAGAGATATACCACAGCATTAATTAAGAAACAGTGGGGACAGAATTTAATTAAATTCCAAGGAGTTAAATTACCTGGTGGTATAGAATTCAATGGAAGACAAATTTATGATGATGCTCAAAAGGAACTTGATGATATCAGATCTCAAATGTCTTCTACTTATGAACTTCCACCATTAGATATGATAGGTTAAGATTATGACTCTTAATTCCTATACCCTAAATGGTGCTACTGGAGAACAAGAACTTCTTCAAAGTCTTGTTGATGAGCAGTTAAAGTTTTATGGTATCGAGGTTTATTATATTCCTCGAAAATATGTAAAGAAAGATACTGTTATTAAGGAAGTAATAGAATCTAAATTTGATGATGCCTATCCTATAGAGGCGTATGTTGATAATTATGAGGGATATGGCGGACAAGGAACTCTTCTTTCAAAATTTGGAATTGAGGAAAAAGATGATTTAACTTTAATCATTTCCAGAGAAAGATTTGAGACTTATATTAGTCCTTTGATGAAAGGATTAACTAATATAGAATTATATACTCGTCCTAAAGAAGGAGATATCATTTATTTCCCACTAGGGGATAGATTGTTTGAAATTAAGTACGTTGAGCATGAACAACCTTTTTATCAACTCAAGAAGAATTATGTTTATGAGTTGAGATGTGAACTCTTCCGTTATGAGGATGAAGTTCTGGATACTGGTGTTGAAACTATTGATGATGAAATAGAACAAATTGGATATATTCAAACTCTATCTTTGATAGGAACTGCTGTTCAGGCAACTGCCACTGCATCTTATGTTCCTACTGGAGGAGTTACTCATATTACTATGACTAATATGGGTAATGGATATGTTTATCCTCCTATAATTGGAATAGGATCTGCTCCAGCTGGAGGAACGGATGCTATTGGTATACCTTCTATGACCAATTATTGGATAAATGCTGATGGATTAACTGGTAATAAGGTATCTGCCATTAGATTGACCAATTCTGGTGCTGGTTATACAGTTGCTCCTTTAATTACTATTAATGATGCTAGTGGATATGGATCAGGGGCTGCTGCAACAGTGGGTATATCTACAGATCAAGGAACTGTTGGAGTACTTACCTTAACTGAAGGTGGATCTGGATATACTTCTGCTCCTTCCCTTACCTTCTCTGCTCCTTCTAGTGGTACTACAGCTGTTGGTATAGCAACTATTAGCTCAGCTGGTATTGTCACAGCCATTTACATTGAACATTCTGGAATAGGTTATACTGCTGAACCAACAATTACAATGGGTGCTCCTGAGTCTGTAGGAGGTGGAGGTTATATCTTTAATGAGATTGTAACAGGTTCAAGTTCTGGAACTACTGCTCGTGTGAAAGCTTGGAATGCTAATACTTATGAGCTTGAAGTTGGGATTATTAGTGGAGGATTTAGCCCAGGTGAGAATATAGTCGGAAGTGAATCTGGAGCTACTTACGCTTTAAGAGTTCAAGATAAGTGGAGTGCATCTCCAAGAACCAATGAGGATGGAACAGTGTCTACAACTCCATTTGGTGATAATGAGGTTATTGAAACCAATGCAGATGACATTATAGATTTCACAGAAAAGAATCCTTTCGGAATGCCATAATTTTTAATTGGTTAAATAGTATATACCCAGGTATAAGTTAATGTTTGAGTATTTTTATAACGAGATCTTTAGATCTGTCATTATTGCTTTTGGATCCGTTTTCAATGGTATTGAAATTCAGAAAGATAGTGGTACGATCAGGGTCCCATTAGCCTATGGTCCTACTCAAAAGTTTCTTGCAAGAATGCAGCAAGATGCTACTTTGAATAGACCTACTCAAATAACTTTACCTAGGATGTCATTTGAGTTTAATGGTTTACAGTATGATCCTACTAGGAAGATGACTCAGACTCAACATTTTGAGATGCAGGATCCTACTGGGGCTATTATTAAAAAAGCTTATCTTCCTGTTCCTTATAATATGTCATTTGAATTATCTGTCATGACAAAATTGAATGATGATATGCTTCAGATTTCAGAACAAATTATACCTTATTTCCAACCTTCTTATACAGTTCCAATTAAGTTTTTAGGTAATCTTAAGGAAGTAATTAACGTTCCAATTCAATTAGATAATATTGAGATGGAAGATGATTATGAAGGAAATTTTGATACAAGAAGAGCTTTAATCTACACATTTAGATTTACAGCCAAGACTTATGTTTACGGTCCTATCTCTACCGTTACTGATGATATCATCAAGAAGGTCAGTGTTGGATACGTTTCTGGAAGGCATGATACTAGTATTACTCCAAGTAGAGATGTTACTTATTCAGTTGAACCAAGAGCAATTAAAGATTATGATGGTGTTGTAACTACTTTGGTAGCTGTTAATATTGGTTTAACAGAGACCGTTATTCAAGTGGATGATGGAACTACTATTACAGCTTCTGAAAATAACGCTCCTTCATACATCTACATAGATCAAGAAGAAATGTATGTAGAAGCTGTAACTGGTAATAAGATTACTGTGAAGAGAGGTCAAGATGGTAGTGCAATTGCTAATCATGTGAAGGGTGCTCAAGTTAAGGCTATTACAACTGCTGATGCTGCATTGATTGAAGTTGGAGATGACTTTGGATTTGATGGTTCTTTTGATTAAATTAAATGACTACTAAGTATGACAAATTGGATGAAACCTTTAATATAACTCCTACTGAAGTTTCTGTAGATGAAACTCAAGTATCTGTGGGCGTTGATAGAGAAAAGCCTGATAGACTTAGTAAGGATGATATTACTAGAGATTATGAGTATAGTAGAGGAAACCTTTATTCTATAATTGAAAAAGGTCAAGAGGCAATTAATGGTATTCTTGAGGTAGCTCAGGAAAGTGATATGCCAAGGGCATATGAAGTTGCTGGTCAGTTAATTAAGAGTGTTTCTGATGCAACTGATAAATTGATGGATCTTCAGAAAAAATTGAAGGATGTTAATGAAGAAAAAGAAAAAGCTCCCACGAATGTTACCAACGCTTTGTTTGTTGGCTCTACTGCTGACTTACAGAAATTATTAAAAGATCAGTCTAAGACTAAATAGGAAGGGGAGAGAAATCCCGAAGTACTTTTAGTATCCATAATGTCCCAAGACAGCATTGAAAATTTGCCATCGATAGATGATTATAAATCAGAAGAATTGCCTTCGTTAGATTCTATTTTAGAAGAATATAAATTACCTTCAGTTGAAGATTTTAAAGAGAAGGAAGAAGAAGTAGTAGAAGAAGAAAAAAATACTTGTGGGGAAGGAGAATATTTCTGTAATGATGAACAAAAATGTAAGCCTATTCCTAAGGGACATAAAGTTCTGCCAGATGGGGAACTAGTTAAGGAATCACAAGATCTTACTGAAGTCTTGCATCTTATTAATGCAGTAAGAAAAGATATTCCCGAAATTCCTGAAATTAGGTATTATGATGATCAATTAGAACAATTATCTGAACACATAGAAGAGGTTAGAACTTCTTTAAGAGAAGAGATACCGGAAATTCCTCAAATTCCAGAAATCAAGTATTACGATCAAGATATTACTGGCCTTCAGGATAGAATTGATAGTATTAAAGAAGAGATAGAAAATCTTCCTGAAGTAAAATATTATGAGAATGATCTTCAATCATTAAAGGAATATATTGAAGGTGTAAAGGAGAGTATTCCAGTTTTTCCTAAGTGGGTTAATAAAGTTAATGAAGTCCCAGATTTTTCTTGGATTGGAAAAACTTTTAGTGTAATTGATGATGATTTCATTAAAGTTAATGATCACTTAAATTTACTTAAGGGTCATATTGATACAGAAGTCAAACAAATAACTGAAACCTTTGATACTAAAGATTTTGAAGCTAGAGTTGATATTAAAGCTTTAACTGATGATTTGAAGGAAGCTAAAGATAAAATTTATAAAGAATTAAAAGAAGCTGCTTTAAAGATTTGGGATCATCATGATCAGTTTAAGGATGATGACAGAAAATTAAAGAAGCAAATGCTTGGTAGGTATAATCTGTTAAAGGAGAATATTGAGAAGCAGATTAATGAGTATAATGATAGACAGAGTGAAGTACAGAAAGTACTGTCAGATAAATTTACTGAGTATTGTGTAGATATAAGTGAAGAAATTTCTAATCTTCCTGAAGTAAAATATTATGATGAAGAAATTCAATCTATAAAGAAAGATATTTCTCCTCTTTCAGAAGAACTTAAAGAATTGAGAGGATTGATAATAGATTTAAAGGTGAAGCAATCTGAATTTCAAGAAGGATTATTAAATATTCCTCCTGATGAAGACAATAAAGATCCTCTTACGCCATTAGATCAAAATTTTGTAACTCTCCAAGAATTACAAAGTCATTACAAACTTTTTGTCAATAGAGTTACAGAACAGTTAGCTACCTTTGGTGGTGGTGGAGCTGTAGAACTTCAGTACTTAGATGATATAACTGGTATTGCTACTAATTTGAGTGCTTATGATGGAATGTATCTGACAGTAGATACTTCTCAGGCAGCTGGAAAGAATTTCAAATTTGCTAGTGTAAGTGCTGGAAGTACTACTTGGATTACCAATTCTACTGGTATCCATACATTATCTAACGTGGGTATTGGCACAACTAATGCTGATACTCTATTATATGTTGATGGAGATGCCACTATCACAGGTGACCTTAATGTTTCAGGTGATATAGTATATGATGAGGTTGATGGTAGGAATCTAAATATTACTGGAATTGCTACTATTAATACTCTGGGAGTGACTGGAGTAACAACTGTTGGAATTCTAACATCATACACTTCCATAAGTGTTGGTTCTACTAATCTTCTTGATGAGATAGGTACAAAATCTTCTATTGGAATGGTGTTAGCATTAGGATAATGAAAATTTTTAGAAAGTTTTTTAAAGAGGCAGCACCAACCAATTCTACTGGGGCAAGTATTGCTAATTTTGATCCTATGTTATTTCCTTCCGGAGAGGACCATTTATTATCCCAAGACTATCAAACTCCAGGCGAATCTGGTCAAGCCAAATGGAGATTTTCTAGTATATGGCCAGTGATGAAATTAACTATGAAAGGTATAGACAGTATGGTAGATGCTTCCAAGGAATACACAAAACTTCAAGACGAATCACGTCAACACGTTTTAAGAAAGAATTTTAATACTTTTATTGAAGAAGCTTCTATTAAGGTAACTGGATTGAATGGTACTGTGCCCAAATGTAAAGAGGGGATGGAGTATGATAAGAAGTTAAATGCTTGTGTTCCCATCAAATCCCAATGGAGTGGATATATGGGTGGTGGACATGCTCTAAGAGTAAAACAAGTTAATCCTTTAGGTAATGGAAATGGCAACGGTAATGGGTCCAATAACGGTAACGGAAATGGTCATGCTAATGGTAACGGTAATGGCTCTGGCAATGGCAACGGCGGCGGTGGTAATGGTGGTTGATAAATAGTAAAAACTCTTGTTTGATCAATGGATGCTTTAAGTAGAATCAGAAAAACTGTTAATCAATATCAACAAGATAAACTTACTCTTGATGATGCTGATGGAAATCTTTCTTATGAAATTATTGATGTGATTAAACCAGCACCTATGAAAGGTATGGCTGAAGCACATAGGGTTCCTGCTCAGTATGGGAATACTTGGCGAATAATGTTGAATTGGAGAGGGAAATTGTTTATGATGAGACTCTTCTTCCCATTTACAACTAGACCAACTAGAAAACAAGTTAAGTACGCTATTGATAAAATCTATCCAGAAGCTACCCTAAGAGCTTATTATATTGATACTATGGATGGAAATGCATATGTCAATGCTGGTCAACTTCAAGGAACTTTGGGAGTAACAGCAGGAGGAACTGCTTAATTTATTATGCCTGATGAAATTTATCTTGGTAATCCGAATCTAAAGAAAGCTAATGTTCCTGTTGAGTTTACTCAGGAACAGATTCTGGAGTATATGAAATGCCAGAAAGATCCTGTTTATTTTGCCAAGAATTATATAAAGATTGTTACTCTTGATGAAGGTTTAATGCCTTTTCAACCTTATGATTTTCAAGAGGAACTGATAGATAATTTTCATAAGAGGAGATTTAATATATGTAAGATGCCTCGACAGACTGGTAAGTCTACCACTGTTGTAGCATTTCTTTTACATTATGCAGTTTTTAATGATAGTGTTAATATAGGTATACTAGCAAACAAGGCATCCACTGCTAGGGAACTTTTAGGTAGACTTCAAATTGCATATGAAAATTTACCAAGATGGATGCAACAGGGTATTTTGTCCTGGAATAAAGGATCATTGGAGTTAGAAAATGGTAGTAAAATCCTGGCTGCTTCAACAAGTGCAAGTGCTGTCCGAGGTATGTCTTTCAATATACTCTTCTTGGATGAATTTGCATTTGTTCCAAATCACATTGCTGATGCGTTTTTTGCCTCTGTTTATCCTACTATTACTTCTGGTAAGTCTACGAAGGTTATTATTGTCTCGACGCCGCATGGAATGAATCACTTCTACCGTATGTGGCATGATGCGGAAAGAGGTAAGAATGAGTATACTCCTACTGATGTTCATTGGTCAGAAGTTCCGGGGAGAGATACAGAATGGAAGAAACAGACTATTGCTAATACATCAGAAGACCAATTTAAGATTGAGTTTGAATGCGAATTTTTAGGATCTGTTGATACTCTTATTGCTCCTAGTAAGTTAAAGACTTTAGTATATGATAGTCCCAAACATAGAAATAAGGGATTGGATATCTATGAACCAAATAAGAAGGATCATGACTATTTGATGACAGTAGACGTAGCTAGAGGAGTGGGTAATGATTATTCAGCTTTTGTTGTAGTAGATATTACTAAGTTCCCCCATAGGGTAGTAGCAAAATATAGGAATAATGAAATTAAACCTATGTTATTTCCTAGTGTCATATATGATGCAGCAAAGAGTTATAACGATGCTTTTGTTTTATGTGAAGTGAATGATGTAGGAGATCAAGTAGCTTCTATTCTTCAATATGATTTAGAATATGAAAATCTTCTAATGTCTTCTATGAGAGGAAGAGCAGGTCAAGTTATTGGACAAGGATTTTCTGGAAAGAAAGTTCAATTGGGAGTGAAGATGTCCAAGACAGTTAAGAAGGTAGGATCTCTTAATTTAAAAACTTTAATAGAAGAAGATAAGGTTTATTTCAATGATTATGATCTTATATCTGAATTAACCACTTTCATCCAAAAACATAATTCTTTTGAGGCAGAAGAAGGATGTAATGATGACTTGGCGATGTGTATGGTAATCTATGCTTGGTTAGTGGCACAGGATTACTTTAAAGAACTTACAGACCAAGATGTAAGAAAGAGATTATATGAAGAACAGAAAAATCAGATAGAACAGGACATGGCTCCTTTTGGTTTTATGTCTGATGGATTAGATGAGGAAGGTAGTTTTGTGGATAAAGAGGGAGATAGATGGCATACTGACGAGTATGGTGATAGATCTTACATGTGGGATTACATGTAAATAGGCATTTCAATAAATAATTCTTAGATAAATGAGACTTTTTTAGAGGGGAAAAACATGGCGACTCCGCAATTATCTCCAGGCGTTCTGATCAGAGAAGTTGATCTGACCGTCGGAAGAGCTGAAAATGTATTAGATAATATTGGTGGTATTGCTGGTCCCTTTAGAATAGGACCTATCGATGATCCAATTAGAATTACTACAGAACAAGAATTAATTAATACCTTTGGTAAGCCAATGAGTACTGATAGGCAGTATGAATATTGGTTAACTGCATCTTCTTTCTTATCTTATGGTGGTGTCCTTAAGGTTGTAAGAACTGATGGTACTACTCTCAATAACGCTAATGCTGGTGTAAGTATAGCTGGTACTACTAGTCTGAAGATCAAGAATGAGGATGATTACGAAGCTAATTATACTGATGCAACAGCCTGGTTCTGGGCAGCTAAAAACCCTGGAACTTGGGCTAACACAATGAAGGTTTGCTTTATTGATAATGTCGCTGACCAGACAATCGGTATTACCACGGATGACGTAGGAAATGCAGGTGGTCAACTTGGTTATGGTGTTACTACCCTTCTTTCAAATGTTTCCGTTCCAGGAGCAGGATCCACTTCAGGATTTACTGGATATTTACAAGGTATTATTACTGGTATCAATACTGATAGTGTTGGTAGTAATAGTACAATAGATGTTAAGATTACCAATAGGGTTGAAGTTGGTGTTGGTGTTGCAACTATTAATGACATAACTTACGCTGAATCTGATCCAGGAAAAGCATTTGAAGCATCTGATACCATTTTCTTTGTAAACAATTCCGGTGTTAATACTGGTGGTGGAACTTATGACACTGCAGGATTCACTGCTACTACTGTTGAAGACTGGTATGATAATCAGAATTTAGGTCTTACTAATTCCACAGTTTATTGGAAGTCTATAGCTCAAAAGCCAACTACCAGTAATTACTGTTTGCAAAGAAAGTCTAAGAATGACGCGATGCACGTAGTCATTGTTGATGATACTGGTGATGTTACTGGAATCCAAGGATCAATACTTGAGAAGCACACTTTCCTTTCTAAAGCTAAGGATACAGTAGCTGATGGTAATGCTCCAGCTAAGACTTATTATAAGACTTTCCTTCAGACAGCTTCTGAAGAAATTTACGCTGGATACAGCTTAGCTGAAGGTAATAACGCTATTTGGAGTACTACTGTACATCCTGGTGGTTTCTCAACTGACTTTACAGCTGTCACCGTTGGTGATGGTCTCTGGGGTCAAGAAGCACAAGGAGTTACATTTAGTTCTATAGGTAACAAGACATTTAACTTAACAGCTGGTGTTGACTATTCCGCTTCTAAGGGAATGGCCGCTTCTTTAGGTGATCTTCTTACTTCTTATAATGAATTTGCTGTGAAGGAAGATGAAGAGGTAGATTACCTCGTCATGGGTCCAGGACTTACATCTGAAGATCAATCTCAAGCCAAAGCAAATCTACTAATTTCTATCGCAGAAGGTAGAAAGGATTGTATGGCAACCATTTCACCTCATAGAGCTAATTTGGTTGGTGAGACTAATACTACAACTCAGACTGATAATCTACTGAAGTATTATAGTCCAATCACTTCTTCCTCTTACGCAGTATTGGATACTGGTTGGAAGTATATGTATGATAGGTTTAATAATGAATTCCGTTGGATTCCTACCAATGGTGATATAGCTGGATTGATGGTAAGAACAGCCATTGAAAGATATCCTTGGTTCTCACCCGCGGGTCAGCAAAGAGGAAACATCAACTTTGCTATTAAGATGGCTTATAATCCATCTAAGGATCAAAGAGATGTTCTTTATTCTTCCAGAATTAACTCCATTGTTAATCAGAAAGGATCTGGTATTATCCTTTATGGTGATAAGACAGCTCTGTCTTACTCTTCAGCCTTTGACAGAATTAATGTTAGAAGGTTGTTCCTAACAGTAGAGCAGGCTCTTGAAGGAGCCGCTAACGCTCAACTCTTTGAATTGAATGATAATAATACAAGAGCTGCTTTTGTGAATATTGTTGAACCATACCTTCGTGATGTACAGGCTAAGAGAGGTGTTTATGACTTCCTCGTAGTTTGTGATGAGTCCAATAATACTCCCGATGTTATAGACAATAATGAATTTAGGGCTGATATTTACCTCAAGCCAACTAAATCTATCAACTACGTAACTCTGACCTTCGTAGCTACGAAGACAGGTGTTGACTTCTCTGAAGTCGTTGGGACTGTTTGATTTAAT
>VTLG01009234.1_pt1 | contig 67193 bp, 47 predicted proteins | sample 4694571 | NCBI WGS metagenome assembly VTLG01 (sample SAMN12604809, study PRJNA352737) | marine metagenome | biome: ENVO:00000447; feature: ENVO:00000209|ENVO:00000569|ENVO:01000036; material: ENVO:00002151; isolation source: viral sequences binned using virsorter ...
CGCGTTGCAGAGCAAATGGTGATGGATCAGGAGAATACCGTATCTTTTAGATTCGCTACCGGATTTGGTGTTAGCCCATGTATGCGGGTGAACTTGCTCGTAAACGACTTTGTTTATCAGGCTATCACTAATGGTATATTAACTATCTTTCAGGCAGATTTTCGTAGAACCTTTATCCACGTTAGAGATATGGCAAAAGCTTTTACTATGGGTTTTGAAAATATGAAAAACTGGAAGCATAAGGTTTACAACTGTGGAGCTAACCATCTTAACTGGACAAAAAGAGAATTAGCGGAATATGTAAAAGAACAAACCGGATGCTTTGTACATTATGAAGAAATTGGAACAGACGCTGACCAGAGAGACTATGAAGTAAGCTACGACAAACTAGAATCCGAAGGTTTCTCTTGCGACGTAGATATGAAGACCGGAATTCAAGAACTAATAAAAGTAACACCCGTTTTACAAATAAGGCATCAGTATTCATGATAGACATCAAAGACTCAAAAGTTCTGGTCACTGGCGGCGAGGGCTTTCTTGGTACGGCTTTGTGCGAAAAAATAATTGAACACGGAGCAACGCCAATTATACTGAGACATCAAGAAGTCAACCTTCACGATCTTCAAGCTGTTATACATTTCTTAACAGCAACTAAACCTGATTTTTGCATACACGCTGCTGGATATAATGGCGGCATAGAATTTAATAGGATGTATCCAGCGGATATTCTTTACTCAAACACAGTCATGGGACTCAATCTCCACCACGCCTGTGAGTATGTAGGTGTCAAAAAGGTTTTATCAATTATGACATCATGTGCATACCCAGATACTGGCATGGATCTTTTGAAGGAAGAAACATTCTGGGATGGACTACCAAACAAAACCATTAGAGCGCATGGTATTGCTAAAAGAATTCTGCAAGTTGCGTCAGAGGCTTACAATGACCAATATGAATTAAACGCATCAACTGTGTGTGTAACTAATTTATATGGCCCAAATGACACATTTAACCTTGTGAGAACTAAAGTAGTTGGCGCTCTTATTAGAAAATTTGTCGAAGCAAAAATCGAAGAGGAAGAAACTGTTGAATGTTGGGGTACAGGCGCTCCAATGAGAGAATTTATGTATGTGCATGATGCAGCAGAAGCTATTATTCAAGCTTTAAAAACTTATGATGATCATTCCCAACCTTTAAATATAGGAACAGGAAAAGATATTAGCATAAAACAATTAGTTGAATATATCATTAAAGCTGTAGACTACGAGGGCGAAGTTTTCTGGAATACTGAAAAACCAGATGGACAAATGAAAAAGCTCCTTGACACAACTAGGATGAAAGAATATATAGATATATCTCCAGTAGAAGTCGAGGAGGGTATCAAGCAAACCGTAGAGTGGTATAGATTAAATAAAGAAGATGCCGATGCCAAAAAGTAATCAAATAGGGTTTCTGGTAGATGAGCTTAGTGCTAGCCAGTTGTCCTTTAACCTAATAAAAAACATAAATGACTATTCGGAAAATAGCCATGATGACTTTGTTGTTTTCTTTGAGAACTCCACTTCGTCTATATTGAACCCCAACTTTTCCTTAATGTCATTAAATGAGATGTGGAGTTTTGGGGGGTGTTTAATTGCTACTAGTATATCTACAGCAAATTCATTGAGGAAATGCTTTGCTCCGAAGAAGAAGTTTTTCTATGTTTGGGATTTAGAATGGACTAGAAGACATGGAAGAGATTTTGAATTTTCCATTCAAGCCTTTTCAGACCCAAGCATAGAGCTGATAGCGAGGAGTAAAGATCACGCGAAAGCAATAGAAAACTATTGCAACAGAAAAGTAAAAACTATAGTTAGGGATTTTAACATAGAGAAATTAGTGAGGATTATAAATGAGTAACGCTTTTATCAATAAATACAAAGAGTTCATTATAGACCAATATACAAATCACAAGAAAAGCACTTACGAAATAGCGCAAGAGCTTAAAACCTACCCGAATAAAATTCGCAGGGCTTTGAACACTCTCGGTGTTGAACTTCGAGACAAGAGTAAGGCTCAAACGGTTGCTATTCAAAGTGGAAGACATGAACATCCCACCAAGGGTAAAAAAAGAACGGAAGCAGAAAAGGTTGCAATCAGCAACGGAATGGCTACCTATTGGGACGAAATGGAAGAATCAGAACGAGAAAGACGGTCTAAGATTTCCAAAAAACAATGGCAAGAAATGTCAGAAGAAGAAAAAGCAAATCTTCGCAAATTAGCCGCAGAAGCTGTTAGAAAAGCCAGTAAAGAAGGTTCAAAGATTGAAAAATTTATTTATGAAGGCTTGACTAAAGCTGGCTATGATGTTATCTTTCATAAGCGTGGATTGGTAGCAAACGACAAACTTGAAGTCGATCTATTTGTTCCATCTCTTAAAACCGCAATCGAGATTGATGGGCCTGCTCACTTTTTACCGATTTGGGGTCAAGAAAATCTCGAAAGACACATCAGAGCAGACGCTCAAAAAGCCGGTCTCCTAATCAACCGAGGGTTTGTTGTACTTAGGGTTAAAAACATAATCCGCAACTTATCGCAAAAAAACATGCGAGAAACACTAGCCGGTGTCGTTGAGCAGTTAGAAAAAATAGAAAAGAAATTTCCCCCAGCAACAAAACGTTTAATTGAAATTGAATCATAATGTATAGCGATAAAACAATAAAAGAACTTAAGCAAATTTTGGATGAACATAATTGCGCCGTACCTAACGGAGCAAAGAAAAAAGATTTAGTTGAATTAGTGGAGGCTCTTATGTCTAAAGATGAAGATTTTGTAACCATGCAAGTTCCTGACCCATCTATGTTTGATGATGTTTTTGAAGAAGAAAACAAAGAAGAAAATGAAGGCGTAGCTGTAATAGAGGAAAACAACGCTGAAGAAGATACACCTTCAATGTTTAGCGAGGAATGGAATGAATATGTCATGGCTCATTTCAAACGTAATGAGCTAATAGATGGCAATCCTATATGCGCTGGATTAAGAAGGGTGGCAGAATTGCTACTTGGAGACATTATCGAGTCTGGCCCAGAACAAGTTTTTCCAGCATCAGACAGCAATGGCCCCGGCAGAGCTACTGTAGTTTTTAGTGTAACTTTTAACTGGATGAACACTGGTTCAATCAGAACGTTCAAAGAGGTAGCAGATGTGTGGCATGGTAATACTGACGATTTGTTCTGCGCTCATCCTGTCGCTACTGCTAGCACGAGGGCTGAAGGGAGGGCTTTAAGAAAAGCCTTGAAGTTGAGATGTCTAGCGGCAGAAGAATTAGCCAAGAAAGATATTGTTGATATCGTGCAACAAGCGGTGAAACAATCTCCAACTTCAGGAGAATATGAAGCTAATAAAAGCATCAGCAGTCAACAGGTTCAATTTATTGACAATAGATGCAATCAGCTAGATATTGATGTTGTAAAATTTATTAATATAGGAGAGAATACCTATAACGACATCAATGAAGTAACCAAAGACAGTGCAAAGAAAATGATCAAAGTCCTAAATACTTATCAGAATGGAAGTGAAATACCCGAAAAAGTTAAGGGTTATAATATAAACTGGAGATAATAATGAAAGTAACTTACACAAGCGGAAAAATTAGCGTACAGATTGAAGCGGATACTCAAATAGAGCTGTTTCAGCAACTAGCTAATTTTCAAGAAATCTTCGATGAAACTAAGTGCGGCAAATGCGGCAGTGAAAACATCAGATTCCAAGTTAGAAATGTTGATGACAATCTTTACTACGAAGCTAAGTGTATGGATTGTGGAGCGAAACTAGCCTTTGGTGTTATGAAAAAGGGTGGAAGACTCTTCCCTAAACGTAAGGATAAAGAAGGTAATTGGCTACCTGATGGTGGTTGGGTTAAGTGGAATCCAGATACTCAAAAGGAAGAATAATGGAAGTTGATGTAATCTCCTTGCAAAGAGAGCAAGCTCGAAGGTGGTTAAACGAAAACCGACAATTTAGACAAGCTCTACTTGCAACTTTAATACACTTAAAACCAAAATACTGCCTAGAAATAGGTACTCATCTTGGTCAATCAACAGAAGTGTTTCAAAAATATTTTGATGAATATCAACAAGATGGCATTGTAGTCACGGTTGATATACACAAATATAAAGACCTTAGCCATCTTAAGAACGTTAAGCAATTAATAGTTCATCCACATGTTGACAATTCATCTGATTGGCACTATGTGAACAACGAAGAGTTGCTTGACCATAACGTAGACTCTGTTGCTAAAAACACTGAGATCATAAGAGGGGCGATAAGAAACCTTTCGGAAAACCACTTTGATTTTTGTTTTCTTGATGGAGACCATCAAAGAGATTCGGTTATGAAAGATTTTGCCATCTCAAGAAACGTCTTGTCTGAGCCGCAATACATACTTTTCGACGACACGGAAGACGATGGTGGTGGTCATGACTCTGTAGATGTGTACAACGAGATTGTAGCGGAAGATAGGTACAACATATACGACTTCTCAAAGGAATGGGAAACGTATTGTGGTTGTGCTTTAATATGGAATAAATAAAAAACCCCGTCAAAGCAATGATGCGTTGACGGGGCTTGTAGAGCGATAAGGGGATTATAGATATTCTAGCTCTACATATAAACCGTATTGGGTTTTACTTCCAATGCTATCTGGGGATGCTGAAATTCCAACATACCAGTCATGTTGATGGTACTGTCCCGTGTTAGCGGAGCCGTTACCGGCATAAAAACCGCTTGGCCCCGGAGACTTAGCTAAGGGAACATAAATACCACTTCCTCCAACTGTGAGAGTTCCAGCAGGAAGTCTAGCACTTGGGTTGGTAGAACCAAGAAATGTCCCCTGTGAGTCTGCTCCAGTATGAGTAGCGCTACCCCACCAAGTTGAATCCCCAGAACCTTCTACTTCATAGGAACTGGAAGGATGTAATAGTTCGCATACTCTTGTAATAACACCACTGGCCGGATGATCTTTGTTCGTTCTGTCAAATATTCTTAATTTAGCATTTTGCGTTCTAACAGCACTATCGTTGCTAAATCTAATATTTAAAGTGGCCTTTGAATTAGGAACCCACAAAAGGCCAGTAGCTGGAACAACACCCGCCGCAAAGGACTTGGTGTCAGTTGAGTATTTCATGTTGTTTCCAGCACCACCATTATTAGTACCATTGCCATCTGTAATGAACGTGGTATCTTGGAAACTATTTAATTGTACGGATTGCCCGAAACTACCACCAAAAAAACCTAGACCAGAACCGGACAGGTTATTAATGGAAGTGCTTCCAGCAAAAAAGCTTATGGATGCCATATGTTAATCTCCTTAGAGCTTAAATTCTACATTATTATACACCATTACTCAAAAAAGCCTTTTGTTTTCTTCTTCTTTCCATAAGGGAAAAGCTTATTGAGTTTACTTTGTCTTTCTTTACAACCACAATCCTTGTTCAAAGCTCCAAATACTGCATCTGTAACCTTTTTTATACCCGTAGCTTTTGTGATTTTTGCTACAGTATCTCCCAAACCTCTTGATTCAGAAGGAATGTCTGGATCTCCCATAAAAAACTTGTCACCATTAGTCTCAAAAAACCCCTTTTCAAGAGGCTTAGCATTTGTTACTTCTCCTTCTATTGGGTTTTCCCTCGACCTTTCTGCGGTTATTCTGCTTAAAGCATCCTGCATAGGCCCTTCTCCATCTTCCCACATTTGGAAATAATCCATTCTTGTTTTGCAAAGATTGTGTAAAGATTGGCTTTTTAAGCATTGATGCCTATCGCAAAAGATGCTATTTGCACCTTGTGCCATCTTGCATTGACAGGGTGTTTCTGGGGGTCTTTCTGGAATCTCTTCAGATCTTTCCCTTCTATTCCCACCAAACACCTCAAACTTCTTTCTTGTTTTAGGAGGATACTTTTCTTCTAAGTAATTTATGTCCTCTTCTTGACTGTCTAAAAATCCCTTCATTTTATCCCCTATTCGTGAATGTTTACCTTCATGGCTGACGTACCTTCAGTACCATACCTAAGATCCAAAGGCTCTAAATGTGGCCCGTTATAATGATGATAGCATCTTTCGCCACACGCCCAGAAATTTAGCGGGCCTCTATCATTACAACAAATTGATGGAAAAGTCATATAGAAATCCATATTAACAGGTTTATCGCTATTTCCTTGGCGACAATTATTTTCTGGTGCAGGATACCCTACTATTATATCAAAGGAACCGCCATGCCTACTCCAAACAGCTCTCCACGGAGGGTCTGCATAAACCTTAGAGAATCCTTCGTTTTCTTTTTCATCTATTTGATTTGCATATATAACGCCGGTAAATCTTCTTTTAGCTGTACCAACACCAACCTCATGACCCATTGCTATAGCTTCTGGTGAAGACAACTTTAGCAGTTCTTCTTGTCTGGTAATAAGGTTCATTTTGTCTTTATCTTGACTTATCGTATGTGGTTTTCCTATGTAATTTACCGTTCCATTTTTAACATCAGTGCATTCTGAAGTAGTTCTTGCTTCAACTACACTTCCATCTGAATCTTCGCATGTAAATTTGTGAACAACAGAGCCGCCATTAGCTTCCAGACAGGATTCAACTGAATCCCTTGCAAGTACCGGCCCAATAAACACACCGCCGCAAGCTTGTTTTGTTGAAGATTTTTCTTCACCATCTTCTATGCATGTTCCATTAGCGGTATCACTTGAATCCATACAATGTGAATACTCTTTAATAAAATGACAGTTGTTGCTTTTACTGCAAAGTTGGTAAATTTCTCCAGTTGTAGGTTCTGCTGCGTCTCCAAAGTAGTTAGGAAATTCTACATCAAGTCTTGAAAGGTCTACACACCCTTTACTAGACCATGCAACTTGGTCTGCAATTGAATTACATTCATGCTTGGTTAATCCGCTTATTGGATCAGAAGCCCCTGTAAAACCGCCATCTGTTGTTACTCTTTTTGGTGTATTTGATAAATCATATTCCCAATCAGTTGCCACCCCTTGTATTGGATCGGGTTTAATTAGGTTTGATCGCAATTTGCTGGCATCGTGTATATCTAGCTGTAGCTCACTATGTAAGGCGAACTCTTTCTTTTTGTTTGCTATTTCTCCAAACCAAGCCCATCCAGCATTTTCACAATCTAGTTTAGTAGAATAGTCTGAATGTTGACATCCTCTTTTTCTAGCGACGTAATTTCCATCAGCAGGCCCAAGGGGACATCTCATTTCTTCGGTTTCATTTCCATCACTGTCTTTAGTAATGACCTGCACACACTCGAAACATTGACCCTGTGGGTTGTCATCGCTTGGTGGTTCGCAAGGATCTTTTAAGTAGAAACCATTTAACTTACATCCTATTGGGCATCCTTCGACAAAATCTTTCTCTTTTTCTTCTAGGGGTTTAGGCTTTAAATTTAATGGGTCTTTGTATTTACTTCCTTCCATCTCATCGTTTACTGTTCCAACCACCCATTTTCCACCAAATACTTCTTCACAAACATATCTATCTCCAGTTCCTACCTTTTCTGCTGTATAGCCACCTTCACTTGCTGAGGTATCTGAACTTTCTGGAGTTCCTTCTTCAAACATTTGAACCCATTCGCCTTTTGTTTTAAAGATCAAGCTTGGAACTGTGATTTTCTTTTCTTCATACTCCATTTGTTTTTGCATACTCATATTCATGCATGTTGACCGATCTTTAATTATATTTCCATCGCTGTCTTTTATCCATTTAGAACCTGCTCCTAGATGGGTATCAACACACTCACCTTCCATGCACTCATTTATGTTTAAACCCCTAGCCCCTTTACAGAACCCCATTCTTGCACCTTTGCAAGTTGCTGGATAAACTACACTACCACTAATTACGATCTTTTCTCCATCACTAAGATCGTTATCCATTTCAGTGACTACTTTAGTGTAAAGGAAGTTTGGAACCCATATATCACCTGCTTTTTCACAATCTTTTTTGTTTTTAGATGATCCAGTGCATATTCCTTCTGATTCTTCTTCTGAATATACATTATGGAACTCATTAATCATTACTGGTTCAACAGAATACAGTTCTGGAATCGGCGTAGTTGTTCCATCTCCCATTGCCTCTTCTGTGTACCTAAACATTCTATTCAGATTATTAACAGTTGGTTTTGGCCCAACCCTTCCCGGCTGATTAAGAGATCCAGCTGGGTCTAATCTAAGACTTTCAGTATTCCTTGGCCCCATAGGAATACCTTTAGGCCATTTTCCTGAAATATTGTCTGAGTGTGTTTGGTGATCAACAGGCCAAGGATTCAATCCATAAGGCTGAGGCAAATCATACCTAAGCATCATGTTCATGTCTTCTAAATTTTTTGCATTCTCTGTTTGATCAGTTGGGTTTCCTTCGTCATCAGAAACAGGTCGTGACCGGTCAAATATTCTTAGATGTCTATTCTTTCTAGGATTCTTGGTAATTAGGGGTGCTATGTTTGCAACCTTTATTTCCATGAATTGCTCGCTTCCGCGACCTTTGTCACCCTTTTCGTCTACTGGCAAATCTCCACGAGGAATACCATTCTCGTGTACTGTTGGTTCGTCTCCAATTCTAGTTATTGCCCCAGTTAATACTGTTCCTCCTGCTGGTAGATAAGGGTTTCTTGATTTGTTGCTTCTAGAGTATCCACCCATAGTGTCGTTTTCAGCCTGAGCAAGCTCTGCTAAACCTATACCAACAAGAGTTCCGTTTGGATAACTACAACGAACTCCTCCAAAAGTTGGAGGGTATGCTGGAACAACAAGGGTGGCAGATCCGGTAACAGGATCTACATCTTTCACATAATGAACTGTAAGTTGCTCTGCGGGTCTTTGTGGTAAAGGATCGAATCCGTAAGAATGACACTTGTGTTGAATATCTCCACCTTGAGAACAAGCTACTGCACCACTCCATAATGGCCCCGTTAAAAAGAATGGCATATCCATTCCGGTATAAGTACAACATTCCGTATCAACACACGGGCCTTTTGGCCCACAATCAACAGGACTCATACATCTACCAGCAAATGTATATTTTCTTTCTTCTGGGCTAGGTTGTCGATATATTATTTTTTTACTGTCTTCTCCCGCTTGAATAGGTCTTGTCCAATCACCTACAACCGATTTTTTAGATGTGCATTGAGTTATACCGGGAAAACATGGTGCGCTTCCACTAGTACCAGTAGTAGATCTATTAACTCTCAAAGTTTCAGAAGCGTTCAAGTCAACAAATGTGCAGTTGGTTATTTCTGCCCATATTTGCATACCGTTGTCATCATATCTTTGCGAACCACCAGTAAAACCACCATCTAATACACGACCAGTTTTATAAGCGTCTATTGAAGGTATAGTTTGTCCACATCCCATGACCAATCTTATAAAGTGACCATCTTGAGGAAGTGACGGTGGTTTTACTTCTTTATAATGTCTAAGGCTTTTCAAAGCATCTACGAATACTCCAGCCATTCCAGCTTGTGACATATCACAAGCGTCACAGTCAGCGCCTACTGCTACTAATTCTTTGGACGCTACAAAAGGCGGTGCATCGCCAAGGGAGGCTCCACCATCCCATCTACAATTTTCATGCCATTTGAATCTATGTACGCCATACCCCTTGTCTTCTAAATCACAGTGATGCGTACCAACAGTATTCATCAATACCCAATCAGATCTCCAAACAACACCATCATACTTCATTGGAACATCTAGTGTTCCTAAACCGGGACAGGTTTCTTCTACTGGTTTAGCTGCTTTGTTATGATTGAAACAGCTTTCGTCTGCGCTTGCTTTAATATCAAAAGTGCCACAGCCTGTAGCTCCATCTTTCCAGTATTCTCCACTAGAAGTATCACAATCTGATTCTTCTGCTCCATCTGGATTTAAAGCTTTTCCATCAACTAAAACTTCACCCCCATTTCCATCAGGTTTATAACAACCCGCCTTGTTGTCATAATATACACTACCACCTTCATCAGTTTTTCCTCCCTCAATATGACATGTTCCACCTGCAACATCATATACTTGTTCACCTTCACACTTCATAGGAAGTTTATTAGGGAAACATGTGCAAGGTGTAAAGATCCATTCAAGTATTACAGTAGATGATCCAGTGTCAATTTCTTTGCATACAGCTTTGACTTCTCCAACCTGTCTTTCTGTTCCAATTGGATTCTCTTTTGAGCCACAGTCTCCTATAATAGCCCTTACCGTTTTACAATCGGGATATGGATGCGTAGGAGACTGTAAGGATTTATCTTGATCGTTTCTAGTACAGTCGCACATTCTTTCTTCTGTGCAACAAGGTTGTCCATCAAAGCCTAAAGGTGCTAAATCATTCTCGTCTGTGTATAAGGGGACTTTATGTCTTGAAGAGTAAACATCGGAGCATTTTCTGCAATTTGTACTTCCACCATATGTCGGACGTTTTCTCAAGAACATGTCACAATCATCTGATGGATTTTCCGATGTGAATTCTTCTAAATCCTTGATTGGTGTAAATGTTCCACCCCGTTTTTTACACGTTTCTTTTGTATAAGCTATTAAAGGATGCTTTGATCCCTCTTTAACACATCTTCCAAAGTTTTCTGGTTTTGCTTCACAATCTGGTAAGTCAATTAAATTACAGTGGTGATTACCATCTGAACAACAATAACCATCGTAACGTGGTTTCATTGTCATGCTAGGGTCGGCTGTACAAGGATCAAGACCGCACTCAAGAAAATTCAGTATTTCACTACTTTCTCCTGTGAGAGTAGCTGTTAGGTTTTCTGGCATAAAGGTATCACAACAAACTGGGCAAATTCCTTTTTGCTCAATTTGAACGTAATAATCATTTGCTCTGTCTTCCCATTTATATCCCGGCCCTCCAAGGCCAAACCTATACATACCATCTATTTCATTTTGACCTAGATGACCTATATATCCAGCCTCTACACCAACGTCTTCATGGTTGTTCCAAAGAATCCAATCTCCTGTGAATGGACAAACTTTCCAAACATCTACGTTTGGTTTCCCTGCGCCTCCTGCAAGACCTTGCAGTAAACTTTGATCCATTAAAGATTCGCTCATCCATCTAGCAGCATCCCAACAGTTTTTAAATGCTTTGTCTTCGTCGCTATCTATAAAGTCTGTGTCAACACATTCGCTATACACCCTTTTAAATGTTGGCGTTTTCCATGTGTTACCCATTCTTGCGCAAGATTCTGCATCACCTCCGGCTTCTTCACCCGAATGATCTATACATTTTGAATGTTTCTTTATACAGGCCGCTTCTGATTCTTTTGCGCTTCCTTTAACAACATCTACACTATTGTCTAGATTTCCGTCTAAATCTGTACATCTATTTACATACCTTTGGTCTTTGTCGTTAGCGCCTTTATCAAGATGCCATTCATCATAAGTTTTTGCTACAGTTATACATTCTTCAAAGGTCATGAAAGATTTAGTCATTCCCCAATAATTATCTATTATCTTACAACTTCCATAAGTGCTACAAAAAGCTTCTCCTTCTACCTTCTCTGTTTTAGGGTTGTCTGATAAATTTCGTTCAGTTATCCAATTTCTATCTTCTCCGGTGCAATCTTTTTCTTCTTGACCTGTTTCAGCACCATCTAAATCTACACACCTTGGAGTGTAGTCTACAATTGATGGTATCCCGTTAAATGGATTGGGTGTAACAGAAAATTTAGCTGCGGTTATGACTTGGTTGTATGGTACGTCCGCATCTTTAACACAAACCATTTTCCCGTCATCTGGACATTCTGTATTGTCTAGATTGTTTTTCTTTGTAATTCTTCCATCTACAGGATGCTTGTCGCAAGTGTATAGGTCGAAAGTATCAATTGTTACATTTTTAACAACAAAAAATTCTGCTGGAGGTGGAGCTTTACCTTTTATTACCTGTCCAGAACAAGCGTAAAACTTATCTTCATCGCAGAACGTTGTAAAGGTGTTACCTTCTGCTCCATTCCATGTGCCTCCACAACCTCCTTCTTCACTTACGCAACCACCAGCTTCATATGGGCCTTTACCTTTAACCTTTGTGAAACCTTCTGGACAATCCCCATTGGCATCTTGAGCTTTGTCTGCTACAGCATCCGCTTCGCAATCTGCGGCGTGTTCACATGTGTCTCCATTTGATTTTTTCTTACTACAATTTCCATGACCACATTCATACTTATCCTTATCAAGAACCTTTCCATCTTTGTCTCTACACTCTGTGGAGTTTGGACAAACAGAATCTGGCCACATTGGTTCATCACAACCTTCTCCCACGCAAGCTGAATATAACTTGTCTTCCCACTGAGTTTCTTTCCAGTCTTTTTGATACAAAACATTGGCTGCAAAATTACCATTAACACCATAGGTATTAACAAGATCTCCATCTCTTAATAGATGGTTTCGTGAGGTTATTTTTATTGGTTTTGTGTTACTGGCATATTCAATTCTTTTTCCAGACGTTGTTCCCATGCAATGATCGTTGACAAAACTAGCAAATTCTCCTCTTGGATAAAGGCCGGTATTATGCCAATACGACAAGGAGTGTCCAGTTTCACTACCGGCTGGTAAACGACGATTTCGAGTTAACCCCCATTGGGTTACATCATAGTCGCCTGACCTTTTTCCATCTTCAATACCAGAAACATCAGCAAGCTGTGTGGTTTGGGGGCCAGCTTTGCTTAACTTAACAGCATCGCCTTCTCTTACCGGATAGCTAACATCAGAGCTTCCCACTATATCAACTTTGAAAGAGGGCGTATTTAAATTATCATCTTTTATGTACTTGTCTTTTTGTTGTTCGGTTTCACATTCGCTTTTTGTAACTTGTTTTTGACTAACATCTTTTGGTTTTCCATCATCCCCCTCTTCATGAAGAACACAAGTTCCTACTTCTTCACCTAAAACAATCTGTAGAAATTCATCGGGAATTCTTTCAAGTGGTGGACAATCATCTAGTTCATCAACTCTAGCTTGAATAGTAATACATTGTTCATACCATTTACCATCTGCTCCACCTTCATCCTTAGCCTTTTCGCATTCTTCTTTGTTCTCAGGGTCTCTTTCTTCTGGATCTGCACCACCTAAAAACTCTTCATAATTAGTTATTATTTTTGCTGGAATACCACCCACTTCACCATCAATAGTACATCCTTCAATCCATTCACAACAAGATTTCCATGTTCCTTCTGAACATTCTGACTCTTCGCCTTGAGAAAACTCCCCGCCTTCCCCTTCACAAGTACCAACAACTCCACACTTCGCTTTTTCGTCGGTTGCGTAACAATCAGGGCATATCTTAGTAAGAGGTGATTGAGATTGCCACCCAACCCATAAAGGTGGAGATCCACAACTACCCCTTGTTAGTTGTCCAATATGGCCATCAATCCAAGCCTGAGCTTTGTCAGAGATCGCTTCACATTTACCTCCGGGTTTAACATAAGGATATCTAGCTGATCCCGGTTTACCAGTAAATCCTATCTCATCCCATAAAGCAAAATCATGATAGAAGAAATAATCTGGCCCATATTCCCAGAACCAATGACCACCACCATTCCACCTAATCTTATGATCAACACACATCTGCCAATATGTTTTTTCATCAGAAGCTTGCTTCATTGTTTTAGCTCTGGACTGTTTCTCTTCCGTAGCTTTAAATGGTTGTGGTTGCAAATTAAACGCATAGAGAGCATCAACCCCTTTTGGATTTTGCAATTCTCCTGTGAATTTCCCATCATTGGAGTTCCAATATATATATCTTTGACATTCTCCACCATCTGCATAGCCATCCCAACCAGCGTCTGGATAATCACACCACCAAGAATACTGTTCTTTTTCTATAGCATCTCCGGGCAAGCCTTTTAATCCATAAACAGCTCCAGTTTTAGGCCATCCCGCAGCCATAGTCTGAGTACCAGCGGGATTCCCCATTGGATTCCCCATAGAAGGATTCCACATTGCTTGAGATTCAGACCAACCAGATCTTAATCCTTCGTTTTGACTAAGTGTTAGATTAAAGTTAGAGCAGCTTATGAACTGGTCTACGGGAATGTAGAGCATTACTTCTTCGCCGCAGGTCGTTTCATAGTAGTTGTCTGGCCCTTCTGAATTTGCAACCTCAGCAGGGTCTTTTCTCTTTACACCTTCTTCGTAACAAGAACCCCAGAAATTACAAGGTCTAATAAGAAGAGTCCAGTAACTTGAGGTGTCACTAAAGAACCAATCTCTGTCTGCTTGGTTTCCACTAGAGGTGCAACTGCCTTGAGTACCCATTTGTGGGCCGACAAAACCAGTCACCGCACTTGGCCTTAAAATAACTTCAGAGTAAGGTGTAAAGCAAACAGTATTCTTTCTTGTGTTGGCAGCAGTACCTGAAATTTGTGGGGTGTGGAATGGGTGAGCTTCATCTAGTATTGTTCCACCACAACAAGACCTTCTTTCGTATTCCCAGTCCACCCAGTCGTTTGAAAAGAATTTATTTTCTTTCCATATATGACCTTCTTCTTCGCAGTCATCTTTATTCTTTTCTGAGACATCTTCGTTTTCTACGTCTTGACATTTTGCATCGCCGTCTTTGAATCCTGCTTCGCAGGTATCTTTTGCCGCGATTCCTCCTACCTTTCTATCTGATCTAGACACTCCTTTTTCTTCAGGAGATTCGCAAACTCCAGCCGCCTCGCATGTTGTTTTGTCGCCATAGAGCCAAGTTTCTGTTTTATTTCCATCTTCATCAACCGCTGCTTCGCAATCTTCTTTATTTTTATATTGAGTGTCGCTACATTGCTGTTGCATCCTATATCCAGTAATTGGATCTCTACACCAAGGTCTTTTCTTTATTGGGACAGCGCCATCTTCTATGCAGCCTGCTTCAGAAGCTTCAGCATTTACTAGATAGTTAATTTCGGTATCGCTTACTTCTGCGTCTGGTTTGTACCCATTATCAATTGCGTATCCAACAACATACCCACTTTTATCAAGATATATTCTTCTCTCTTTTGATTTAATGTTTAGTCGAGTATTTGCAACATTAGAAGAAAACGGAGTAGCTGATGATTTAACTTCGTTTACTTGAACGCCGTCAACTATTTTGGAATTTTGAAGAAGGTCAATATTTTCTGCTGTTAAGCTTTGATTATACCCCTTTGGTTTCAACCAAGCATCCACGCCTCTTCTTGGCCACATTTCCCCAGTTAATGCTTGTTCATAGTTATATTCCCCTCTTCTTTCAAAACCATCGTTCTTTTGATGATTGCTATCTATAGTGTCATATTTATTGTTAGCATAATGACAATTAGAGGGTTTGCCATTTGGAAGAGTTGTTACTTTGCAAGGATCACATGCGTATCCTAGAGATCCATCAGCGTTATGCGAGCAACATCTACTACCTCTCCAAGCACCGTTAGAATACTTAAGATGAAATGTTTCACCCTTACCTCCGGCTATTGCTGCTCTAGCATCGTATCTTCCATCTGGCCCTCTAAATATAGTAACAGCTAATTCTGGGGGAAGAACGCACCTAGACCCAGCAAGGTTGTCACAGTAAGTATCAACACAACCGCAACCCTCTGAACAAAATCTCCCTTTTCTTCTGTCTTTTAAAGAAAGAGGGTCATCTTGAGGGACTTGATCGGAATTGTCTGGCATCCACACAGACATTCCCGTATGCTGGTTTTTTAAAGTGTTCTGATAATTGGGGTTATATGCTGTATCCCAAGGGTCGCCTATCGCCATTATATTCCTGCTGTTTGTGGGTAGTCATCATCTGGCCCGCAGTCGGTTCCTGTAGCAAACCCTTGTGCGAAGAATTTCTGAGAACAAGCTGACATTTCCCCTCTGTCGCACCCTGCGTGTGTAATAATTTCCATACCAAAGAATTCCGCTTGCAATATAATATGCACCGGTATAGCTTCTTTAACTTTTATTTGTGTGGATGTTGTCTGTCCACATGTAGGATCAATAGATCTTACATATTCATGTATTATTCTCTTACCAGTATCATAACTGAAAAAAGCGTCTCCTACCATAAGTCCTTGACCTAATGGGTTCTCTATGAATATTTTTTCATACATAAGAGATTTGGCTTGTTGTGTCCAAGTTTCGTCTTTGCCTATTTTTTCATTAATATATTCTTTTTCTCCAAAATAGCTAGATCCCCATCCATGACAAGGGTTACCTGCTCGTCTCATTTGCGGTGCGCCACCTTGAACTTTTCTGAATTTGTCTGTACATTCAGTTAGCTGATTTCGCTCTCCTACAAATTCGTCTATTGGTCTTAAAATAAGAGCGTCATAAAAAGGAACACATGCATCTTTAAAGTCACCACATGCAGTTAATTTTCCGTAGGTCATACATCTACCACACCAGTTGTGATCTTCTGGGTCATATATTTCAATGTCTGGATAATAAATGCTTGTTGGAAAATAAGAGGTGTGCGTGCAGTTGCTTGTGGGACATGGGTTTCTGTACAACCTTCCGGGTGCATTTACATTTCCACCCACACCAAAATTAAAAGAGTTATTTCCATCTATACCAGCTTGTGGCATTATACATTTAGCAGCTTTTGATAGATAAATACCATTATGCTTACCACCCACCCAAACTTTTCTTTGATTATCCCACCTTAAATCAATTGGCCCAACTTTCCATTTATCTTGTCTTTGCATATGTTGTGGTATGAAGTGTTTATAATCTTGCTGCATACCAGACTGGGTTTTACCCTTCATTTGGTCGGAAACATATCTTTGTCTTCCATAGTTAGCTTCGGTTGGCTCATCATATCTATTATCAGCATCAAATCTCATGTTTGGTACTGGTCTATCGTGTATATCATATCCCCAGCCAGCCAACACAAGTGGCCCTCTTAAACCAACCGGCCTAGTAGTCTGAACAGATGTTTCTTGAGCAGAAACTAAATTAGACGAATGCTTCGCATACCCACCCATAGAAGTAACAGGGTTGGTGATATCTTCATTCTTATTGACAACATTGATATGATGTCCAGAAGCAAAAGGGTTTAAAGATACAGATGTTATAAATTTTGGAGATGGCGCATTAGTTCCCAACGCTGCGTTCTTTGCCCCTTCTGCTATATTAACTATATCGTTTGCTTTACCATCTTTTTCTGTACTGTACGGCCTTTCGTAAGAGGGCAGAGACCCTTCTCTGGGCTTGTTTACATCTTTAGAAGATCCACGTTCACTTACTATTTTAAAATTTGTTGAGTAAGGAATAAACAAACCATCAAGAGACATTCCACCAGTTTTAGCCCAAGACAGATCAGATGGATACTGATACATGTTAGAATCAGGAGGGCCTGTGTTTGTACGAGAGATTGTATTTGATATTTGTATAGGTTTGTTTTTGTGTGTTGGGTGATTTTCCCAATTTAACGGTTCGCCACCTTCACCTCTAGCTTTGTCATCGTAATAAACTTCGTTAGCACTTGTTATCATCAAGTGACTATAGTTTTCCTTCTCAATTTGTAGCCTTTGGTCTTCTGGCATTGTATTTCTCTGCTTTAATTGGTGTTATTCAGATGGTGGTTTTTTCCAAGTTTCTATTCCACGTCTTGATCTTGCTATTGCCTTTTCTGATTCTAATCTTGCTCGCAAGATATCGTTATTTGTTTTCTTAATCCTATTTAAATGTATTAATTCTGTATCTCCGAATCTTTTTTGGGTGGAAAGATTGTAAGTAATATTCACCCCATTAGATCCTATACTTACATTTATATCTGTAATATAAGGCCCCGTTCCAAATAATTGATCTCCAAGTCCCGGCCCAGCAGTAGCATAGTGATAATTAGTTCCAATTGGATGCCAAACAGCGTCGTCTATCTCTTCACACTCTACTTGTGTTTCTGCATCAAAACCTAGTGTTTGATCTTCATTTCCACACCATCCAGTATGTCCCCAAGTAGAAATTGTTACATTGCCACTTTCTATTTCTCTTTGAGATTTAACTATAGCAGATCTAACTCCAGCCATCCCAATACCATCTAGTGCAGTCTCACCACTAAAAGCTGCTGGATGTAGAGAATCATCAATGTTAACATCTACTTTACCGTAGTCATTACGAACAGCCCATGGCCCCCATCTATAGTGCCTACTTTGTTGTGGTACAGCGGCGTGCCAAGGTTTATATGCGGCGGCTACAAAACCAGCCTTTTTAAGATCAGGGGCGTTATTTGGCCCTTGTTTTTGATAGTTTAATAATGCATGAACAAATTGAAGATCTGCCCCAGTTGCGTCAGCACCCATTAACCAACCAGTCAACAAAGCTCCAAAACCTTGACTACTATTAAGAGGTATGCACATGTGGTTTCTCTTTCCACCAAGACCATCTTGTAATTTTCCGTGATCAATATTTCCATAAAGAACTTGGTTAGGCAATGTGATTAAAGCATATGGTTTATAAGCTGCAACAATTTGTTTACCAGCCCCTACCCATGTTACAGGTTTGTTGTCGTCGGTTTCCTTTTCTTTGCATTCGTCTTCATTTTCAGGCCCTATGATAATGTTTTTATCTTTATCTCTACAATATCCTGCTGGTTCTCTTATATAGACATCTCTAGTATTTAAAGCACGGGTAAGGTCGTATTTAATTGTTCCGTCTTCATTCTCAGCAGATGGCCCAACAACCGCTGCTCCAATACTCTTACTCCATGATCTGGTTAACCTTTCGCTTTGGGCGCTAAAAATGTCTATCCCTCTTTGACCCCCTTGTTCTCCTGATTCATTATCACCCGCTTCTCGTCTCCAATATTGTTTTTCATGGTGTATTTCCCAGTCAGGTCTTTCTGGTAACCAATATGTTTTAGGATCAACTTCAGTAGAAACAAACGCCCTTTCGTACTTCCAAAGACTGTCATCAGGGCCAGCAGAACCCGACTCTGTATCAAATTGCTCTGGGTCAATATTAAAAAACGAAAGAAGTTCGGTTTTCCCAGAAAGCCTTTGGTGGTCTGCCGGTGGAAACAAAGCGAATGACTTCAAATTTCCATCATCAGTCCAGAAATTCATATTTTGCGGATAACCAGTTTTTCCAGCAGTTTCTGTTTTAAAGCTAACGTTTCCTCCCGGCCAACCACCCGAAGTAATTTCCCATTTATTCTGCTCTTGAAGTGGTTCAATCCATATACCACCATTGGTTTCACAGCTTAACTTATGGCCATAGTTGATTAACGGCCCGCCATTCATATCAAAACAAGAACCAATACCAAATTTTCTATACCAAGAACTAACAATTCCATGAGGCCCCCAATCAAAACCATGCTCTACGCATGTTTCTTCATCTGTGAAATTTGGGTTGCTACAAGTAACAGAAGTTGGTGGATTAAATGGAAGTGGGACTAGGTATTTTCTTCCATAAAATTGATCGGCAACTTTTTTAATGATGGAATAAGCCATATCCACTTGCATTCTTGTTTTTGCTGCCAAAAACATGTCTGGAGTTTTTGGATCATCTCCACAACTTTGTCCTACAAAATCTTTTGCTGCTTGTTTGTTTTTTCTTCCAACCATATCGTCAACGGCTGCTGTTGGGGCTGCAAGATCTTCACGTTTAGCAGCAGCAGCTAAAGCGCCTAAAGTCCATTCTGTAGCACCGCTCGCTCCACCAGTTGCTTTTCTAGGTCTTGCTGGCAAACAATAATCTTTCCATACGTTGAGACTATCTTCTTGTTTTCTGTACATCCAGCATGGAAGGTGTCCTGCTAACTCTCGTAAATATTGAGTCCAAGACTCTTTACTAACAGCCGCGTGTCTTAATTCTGTCACAGTAGCATAATAATATTTTTTAAACCTGTATGGGTCTATTCCGTTTCTTGGTGCTTCAGGGCCACCATTATAACCGATGGATTTAAGGTCTATGGGAATAGTGGCTGTTCTTGGTATTAGCGGAATACCAATATTCGCATCCAATTCTTCTTGATTTTTGGGTATGTATCTTACTTTAGCGTTTTTCGATTTTGTAAAGCAGTCATATTCAGTAGATGCATCTATCTTAACCCCTTCGTTGTCTTCACATGTGCCTTTAAGCCTTAATCTAACATCTATAAATCCGGGTTGTGCATTTTGTTCTGATGTAATGATTTTGTTGTAATATGGATCTTTAAGTTCACCACCACCCATTAATTCCCATTTGACAGAACCACCAAGCTCTTTGACCTCGCAGTCTTCTTTCTTTTTAGCCGGAGTGGGAGCGCCTTTGTAATATATATGATCTCCAATCATTACGCTGTCTGCTTGTACTACACATGCTTCTCGATGTTCGTGTCTATATGAAATAGCTTGACACTCTTCTGAGTACAACCCACCACCACTAGAAAATGTATTACCTTCTCCTTTGTCAACTGGGTTTCCATCTTTGTCAATTGGTTTAGATATTCTATCATCAGGATCAGAGGCGGTTGGATAAGAACCTAGAGTAGAATTTTTACATTCTTCGTCGCTTTGAATAAATTTAATTACACCATCTCTTACAAGCTTTTCAAACTCATTAGAATCAGTAAAGCTTGATGCTGTTGCTTCTTCTCCCTTCTTATATTGGTTGTTTCCAACATCGTGGTCTTTGGTGAAATATGCAACAATTGCGTGACCTTCTATTGTTCCTGCATCCAAATCCTTTGCTTTAAAACAGCCTTGTGTACATGAATACTGGAATGTATGTAGATCATTTCCCTTACCTCCTGCATCTGGATGTATCTCCTCTATCTTATCTTTACCACTGAAACAAGAGTCATAGTAAGAACATGCCGATTGCCAGCGTCTATTGCTAACCTTGAATGATTCCATATCATCAACAACACCCTCCCAATCCGCTATACAGCCATCGGTAGCAGCGCTGGTTTTTTTCTCCCATGTACCACCCTTTCCTAAACATTCACTTTCGGCGTAATCGGTAATTACATCTTCCATTATGCAATTATAGTATTTACTTGATTTTGGATTACATTCACATATATCCTTTTCTAAAGGAACCTGCTCATTACCATAAAAACAACTACCAATACCCGGATTTATCCATTCGATAATTCCAAATATGCCTTCTTGTGGGTGGAAATCTCTATAAGGATCATCATCATTGAAGAATCCTTTAATTGGTGATCCTTTTTTGTTTTTGTCAACTATATCATCTAAAAGGTCTTGTACAAATTCTGACTCTGTTTCATGCTCATTTTTAAAACCCCAGCATGGATATATATCTAAGTAGCCAGAATTGTCATTATCAATGGTTTTAGTGAATTTATTTCCACCTTCTTCACATTGCTCCTTGTTGTCTTCATTGTCGCTCATCTCCCCGCCTATAGCTTTGCAAGTTTCTGCCTTTTTTTCACCGCTTGGAAGGCTATACGGTTCGTACCAAGTATTTTTTTCATCTTCTTCACATGCTGTTTTGTTCTCATAACCAGAAGCTATATCTCCATCTTCATTTATACAAGTGCCTTTTTCAAACTTTTTGGTACATGTTTTTCCATCACATGTCCCAGCGGTTCTTTGATGTCTTGAATTAACTCTATTAAATTGAAATGGGTTTACGTCTTTGCCATTTCCATCACTGAAATCTTTAGCCCAAACCCAAGGAAGGTAATCATCATTACTTACCGGAGGTAGGTCTTGTGCAAAATCAGTTGTATTGATAGGTTTTCCAGCTTGCTTTTGTCTAACCTCTTCTGCGCTTTCAGGGCCGTATGGGTTCCAGCCCAACTCATTTTTATCCCCATGTTCATCTTTGGGTGTATCTTGGTTTGTTAACGTGACACCATCTATCTCAATGTTAGGCATCCATTCTTGTAAGCGGTTTTCTTCTTTGGCTAATCCTGCAACAAATTTAGCTAACTGAACGGGGTTAAGTAGGTTTCCATAGTCGTCATACTTTCCAATAGCTTCGTTATAGAATGGAGTGGTTAAAGAAGGAAAGCCGTTTATCAGAAAATTACCAAGCAACTGTGCAGGCTCCAGAGGGAGCCTGTCTTTTTGTAACCCAAGAGGTGTTACACCAACGACTCTTGTTCGTGGCGCTCCATATAAAACCTGCCCAGCTATAGGATCAGTAAATTCTTTGCCTACACTGGCGCTAATAAGAATTGGAGAACCTTTATAAACAAGAGGCCCTTTTGGTGGTGTTTTTTGCGAGTTATCAATAGTATCTCTAATGATGTTCTTTTTAAATGTCTTGTTTTTTCTTAGGGGTATGACTTTAATAACACCAGAATACTGTTTATATATTTCGTAACTTTTTTCACCGCTATCATCCCAGTATTCAGGATTGTGTGATACTGACAAAGCGGCCTGTCTTGGATCAAGAAGCTGTACCATAAAATCACAACCAGCGGCATCACAGACTTGTTGTATTAGTTGGAGGAGGCTTATTCTGTCTCCTTGAATTTCAAAATCGTGAGGAAGCAAAGAAGCTTGAGGAGCAGCGTCTGGAGCGTAATTCCCCTCTGGATTTACAGACAAATTAATCAAATCATCTATATCAACTAAATATCTATGAATCCAACTTTCACTTTTGACTTTACTTCCTATTATTCCATCTATTTCTATTCTTTCTTGCATGAAGAGTGGTGGTGTTCCCTTTTTCGGATCTGACCACACGTTTCTTTTGTCGTAGCCATACCATAAAGGCCCACCAAATGGTTCTTGATCATTTATATAGCGACTACTTCTACCGCTTAACATCAATCTTAAAGCAGGTAAAACTCCTAACTGATGATATTTAGCCACGTCATCATTGGCACTATTAAGATATTGGCTATAAAAAGGTGTTCGGTAATCAAACCATTTCATACCTTGTTCTGTTCTCTTGGATGCACCAAACCCATGTACTTCATAATAGCCATAAACATTTAAAATGTTATAGTAGCCATTCCAGCCATTTTTAAGACTTCTTTCAGAACCTACTATATACTTATCATCATAAGGAGCAACTCTTCCAGCAATAGTATCAAGAATAACAGTAGTGTTTTCTAATATTTCTCTTGGATCTGTTACTGATACAGAATAGGTAAATCCTGAGCTAGAATACTGTTTATCCCACCTAGAAAGTATTCCATTAAACGCAAATACGTTTTTGCAATATTCCTTGGAGTTTTGATCCTGTGATACACAATCAAGATTTAAAAATTTCCCATCGTAGTATTTAAAATATACTGGACTTCCAACCTCTGGAAAGTTTTCAATGTCACCATCATTGTGGTAATTGTTAATAAAACCTTTAGGGAAAGCGTCTACATCCCAAGGGTGATACCCCTCTGTTACAGCGTTTCTAATTCCATCACGAACCAAAGGGGTGTAATAAAATGCATCATCTTGCACTAAATTTAAAGACAGCGTAGAGGCACTGCTATTAAAACCCAAATTGCAAGTGAAATCCATTATCGACAAGCCCAAAAAAGACTGTTGAAATATACTTACATCTTCATCTAGCGCAGGGTTGCTTGGGATATCTAGATGTCCAAGCCTGCTAGAATTATGGGTGTTAATAGAGTCTCTTAATGGGTATTTAAATTTAGGATCTGCCATTACATCATTTGCCCCGGATATGGATGATCGAGATAATCATTTTGTTCATGTACTTTGTCATCCGATTTCGTAAGTTCTTTCGTGCTAGCTACATAATCTGATGAAGGGAATGCCCAAGGATCATATACTTCGTAAATCCAACTAATCGCATAACTCCATTCTCCCGTCTTTGGGTTCCAACTTTCTTGCGGAGGGTTTATAAATCTTTTTCTAGTTCGGTGATGAGTATCTGATTCTATATCATTATGCAAGTATGTAATGGGATCAAACGCATCAATTAAGTTTCCAAGCACTCGACCTTGAATATACTCTTGGTATTCAACCGTGCCGACATCAGGGAAGTTCTCAGCTATATATTGAGGCCCTCCGGGTTTTGCACGAGTAACCTTGTACATAGAATCAGTAGTGTCATCAATCCAACCTTTTAGGTTTACATAATTTGGATTAAAAACCCATCTATTTCGCACGCCCTTTGTAAACGAACTTGCGCATTTTGCCGCATTACGCTGTGGTACAAGATGATCGGTGTTGTCTACGCATATTTTTTCATTTTCAACATCCACTACCAAGGTTATAGTTAAATCTCTTTGCCATACTGTTTGAGTTCCTATATTTTGCATGACAGGCCCAAGCCTCCTGCCAAGGACTGTATGTTGTGCAACAACATGCCCCGGATAAGTGTCGTTTACACTAATAGTTTCTCGCTTTGTATAGGGTATTAAATTTTTAGTTGTTGCTTTAAATGAAAGGCTATAAGTTATAGTCCCAGTTCCAATCTGTTCTCCAACAGTTTTACTTGTTGGATGTGGATCTAATTTAAGATCGGAATACTCTGGTAAATCATTAAGAACTCCTTCTGCCGAACCTATAAAAAATGGATATATCCTTTTATAGTGGTTTATAGCATTTTCCCATTTGCTATTGTAAGTTCTTATTGCTCCTACAGTACCATCTGCTGAGCCATCAGTCCATTCCCCCCCAGCGGCTTCACATGATTCTTTACTATCGTACCCACCTTCTACAGTACATGTACCAGCTCCTGATCCTGAGTAGTGAAAGTTTTCAGTAATTTGTTCTGGTACAGCTCCGCTTCTTTTTATTTTTCTATCTGAATTTCCGGCATTACCAACTGTACCAAGTGGATGGTCTGTATCTATATAATCATCTGCATTATCAGCTAACCCTTCTATTGCACCATTAATAGTTACATTAACTTGGCCCTCACCGTCTTCGCTGATTTGTATATCTAATGTCTCTATAGCTAAAGCATCTCTGGGAGCTAACATCCAAGTTTCAGTAACTGAAAATGAACCACCTCTTGGGTCAACGCTTTGAAGTCTTTTGTAGTTAAAGCCCTTGTATGTATCTTTAGGGCCAAGTCTAGAATAACCACCTGACTTGTTTACGTTACTAGGCGTAGGAAGCCCAATGCCAAATAAATGATAATCATCAGCGTCGGTTTCTATGTCTACAGAAGAAGATGTGCCATTAGCTTCATTATAAACTTTATTATTACCACTTGGTATACTAACATCGTCAGTAGTAGTAGCACCTTCCGTATACTCAGCATCATTTGGGCCAAATACGAATCTATTTCCATATCTAACTATATCGTACACAAAACCCCTAGCTTGTTGCCAAGCACGGCCATTTAAATCATAAACTGGGGTAAATCTATCGGATGAAGATAAACCATCAGGCTTATCGTTTCTTTTAAACTTGTTCTTTCCTTTTGCTGATATATTTCTTGTAAGTTGATACAATTTCTTTTGTTGTAAAAGCCTACCAAAACTTTTGTAATATTCTTCGTTATCTTCCCCTTCTTCGCCTGTTGCTGAGGGATAATCTTCCTGACCAGCTATCGACTTTTCATTAATTCGATGTCTATCATAAACATATTGATCGGCTTCTTGGATATCCCAAGTTTCAGTAGCTTCACTAACAAGCCATTTGTCTTTTTCTGGCCAATCATCTTCATCGCTAGACTCGTTTACAGGCCCAATAATATAGTCAGCACTTAAATTAATAGTGTAGGTGGCCTTTAAGGGATCGCCCGGATCATGGGTTGGTAGATCAACACTTTCCAATCTAACGTAAGCTTTAAACCCAGCCTCAGAAGGCCCATCTATTGGGGCTGTTACATCCAATAAAGCCCCTGTGTGCATCTTGCTAATAAGATTGCTTATAGCTTTTTGTTTGTGTTGAAGAGAAGCATACCATCTATCTTCATCTAAAGCTTCAGTTGGGTCATCTGTAGGATTATCTGTAAAATCACCATTTGATTTAGGAGAACCTCTGGTTGCCATTATATGGCCTTCCAGTCTTAGGTCGTATCTTGTCCCCAAGATTTCTCCATCACCTGACTTATCAAAGTTTTTGGTGATGCTAATGAAGGGAGCAGGTACTAAATAATTATTTTTAGCTGCACCCTCTTTATCTGTTGTTACTATATTAACAGGCATTATTGATAACCTCTAATGTTTAATGTTGTGGTGTTCGTGCCAGAACCAATGACATTCGGTATTACAAAATTCATAACTCCAGTTGGAGAAGACACGCCTTTTACTAATAGCGGCATATTTCCGGTTCCAAGGATTGTAGGAACAGCATTGATATATGACGCTCCAAAGAAATCTTTCTGCTTAACAAACATTCCCATAACACCACTAGGTCTATAAGCACTTTGGGCTAATAAACTTAACCTTAAAGTATGTTTACCAGACTCATTTACTTGTATATATAGTGGTATATTATTTTTTGGTAATCTTGGGCCTTCGATATATAATAACCGATTAGCGAACTGAATGGGCGCTTTAATATTTGGTATTACCAAATTCATAGCACCTGAAGGAGATCCAAATCCAGCACTAGCCTTAAAGAATAAAGGCATGGTCTTCTGCGCTCTTGGATAAGATAACTCACTACCAGCAATTTCTAAATTTAGAGTAGGAGAAGTTGAAAAAAGAGGATCTAACGTTCTTAAGAAGATTGGCAAGGTTGTATTAATCTTACCACCTTCCGTAAACAGGTTCATTCTTCTTCCACTCATTTCTATAGCCGCATTAGCAAATAGATAACCTTTACCGGAATTACCCATGCTTGTTTGAAGATCGTGATTCAATACAAGGTTTAAACCCTGATCAGCAGTACCAACATCTACAAACATGTTCATTATGCCACTAGACAATGTTGGTGTACCACCAAATGAAACCATTGGCATACTTCTATCGTCAGTAGCATAAGAAATTATATTACCGTCAATGTCAGTTATAGAATGACCTTTTACAACACCAGCTTCTATCAATCCGTCTTTAGTGTTATATTTAGCTAAACTATCAAATCCACTAAAGCTTAGCTTACTTGAATAAATCTTAAACTCAGCATCATAAGGCATATTTGATTTTGGATATTTAAGAGATATCTGTAATTGATGGTCATCAAGGTCGTTTCTAATAGAAGGTTGACCATCCCTGTAATAAGCCTCATGCTTTAATGGATGAGTAATCGACAGGAGTCTTTTAGAACCAGACGGAACAGAAATTCCAGAAGGATGCCAGCTAAGATTTCTTGAACTTTGTGCGTTGTTTTTATGAACAAGTCTTGCAGACAGATCTGCACCACTTGGGTGGTTTGTTGAATGTTCTACCCACAAGTCAACTGAGAGATCTGAAATTTGATGAATTCTAGGGGGAAGCTCCGTTAAATCAAATGTTAAAACGGAGGAGATAGCGTAATCGGTTTGTCCCCATAGGTTTTTATCAAAAGAACCACCTCTTGCTCCGGTCGGGTTAAGATCCCCCTTCACACCGGAGTCAACAACAAATTCAACATAGTTAGCATTAAGAGCGTCTAAACCAGTGTCACCAAAAGCAGTACCAGACAAACCGCTACTACCAGTTGGCGTTACTTTTGTATTAAAAATAAGGTCAGTAATATTGAAGGTGTTATCATGGAACGCCTTGATTTCGGAACCTTCAAAGCTTTTAGAGCTAACGCCCGCTTCATCAACCCATCCGGTATAACCTCTTTCCGCAATACCATATTCTCTTTTACCTAATAAAACATTGGTATTAGATCCTCTTGCTCTATCTCTTTGGAAAGCATGAGACACAGCTTCTTCTTTTCCATTTACATATATCCTAAGTCTTGAATCTCCAGATGCGTATACCCCGACTATGTGTGCGGGATGCTGGTATTCTTCAAAACTTTTGGGAGTCCTTGCAAAAACAGGAGTGTTAACACCAGAAACAGAACTATCAGATCTGATGTAATAAGCACCATCATAGTCACAACCAAGAACAAATTGGGCTGGGTCTTCTCTGTGCTGTGCTATTATAACTGTTCCAGTAACATCGCCACTTGGAACAACTTTAGCATAAACTGAATAGCCCGGACTTGACGACAAGTCAACGCCGCTTCCAGCACTAACAAAAGACCTTTGAGAAAGAAACAGTGTTCTTTGTTGTGGAGCTTCTAATCCTAAACTTTCGTTTAAGGTTCCTGCCATTTGCCATTCTGCATAACCTACATTGTCTCCTGTACCACCCGGACTTGATGTTGTACTTTCTCCAACACAGTCAATGGTTACCATTTCCCCATCCATAGAACCAGAATAAGTTGGTTCTGTTCCGACACAGGTGCAGCCTGATTTACCGCCATCATCACACATGTTGGCGTATTCATACCATTCGTCTGCCATCATGTCCCACATATAGACACAACCGCCTTCGCCAACCCCATCTGCACAAGAGCCTCCTCCATCTCCAGTGCCAGTACCATCGCCGCTAGCGTCGGATGATTTTTTGGTTACGGTAACTTGTGGAGCGCCAGCGTATGTACCACTACCTTCCAGTGGGAAAAACGCTTGGTCAAAGTTACCAAGAAAGGTTCTGTTATATCCCCCACGCCAATAGCCGTACTCTCGATTAGTACCGCTTGGTATGACATCTCTAGCACCAACAAACTCCACACCGCCCATCATAACCAAGCCAATAGAGTTGGTTTCTCCGGGTTTGTGTAAGCTACCTCTTGTATGAGCCAAAGAAGAAAGAGTTGCCTCTCCCGGCCTAGAAAAGAAGGCTTTAGCTTTTAAGTTCGCTTGTCCTAAATATGTCGTCATTTTTTATGCTACTTTATGTTCCTTGAAGTCCTGTACCAGAATCAACCCAGTCATCTTTCGTTTGTACTTTAGCGTCTTTAAGTCCGTGTCTGATAAAGTTGTTAATACCAGCTGTGATTTGTTTTCCAGCCATTTGTTTTAACGAATCTTCTGCATCTCTAAACCATTCCGCACCATTGAGTTTTACATCCATGGTTATAGTACCACCAACGGTGATAGTTAATGGGTTAGCCATCAGTATTGCTAGTTGATCTGCGCCTGTAGAGAATTTTTCTACCAAATCACTTAAGCCTCCACCACCAGCACCAACTGTTATGTCAGACTGTCGGTTTTGTATTCCTGTTCTAGCTAGTAGAACGTCTCCGGTATTATCACCACCCGGCGCTTTTAATACATCTAGCATTTCCCTCAAGATGCCGTGTGCAATATGATCGTGCGTGTATATACTGCTAGTAGCTGATTTTGTCGTAGCTTTTTGGTAGAATTTGTTAGCTTCGGCGGGGTCTGGTAGCCAAGCTTGAGGAATAGCTTTGTCTAATTTTTTTCCACCTACTTCGGTAATCATTCCTTGTTGTGTTTTGTAACCTTGTTCTGGATTGTATCCCATATCCGTTAACATAGATTGATTTGCTTGGTCTTGCCACATTCGATATCTAGCAGCGGCAGTTTTCCTCTGGGCTTCTCTTATGGCTGGATTACTTGATGGCTTACCTCGACCTCCATGTGTGTAATAACCCTCACCTCGCATATAAGCAGGTGCGCTTCCGCTGCCGTACATAGTTTGAGCTGCGTAATAACCTTGATCTTTTTTATCAAGCGTGATTTCAGCAGCGGCTCTTTGTGTTGCCGCTTGATTTTTTGCTATTGTTTTATCGTGTTGAGCAGGATTGCTTGGGATATAACTTTCAGCTTTCTTCTTTAGGTTAGTTATTGCCGTTGTCAAATTATGTGCTTGTGTCGCTCTTGTTTTAGCTTCACTAAACGACACGTTTCTTCCTGCCGCTAATTCGTTGTCTCGATAAAGAGCGGCTTTTTTTAGAATGTTTTGTTGATGTGTTAATTTGACGTTTTCATCTATGGCGCTCGCCTGTTTCTTCATCGCCTCATTAACTTTTTCATACGATTCAGCTTGGAGGAGTTGAGCAGCTTGAGCATCAGTGAACTGGCCTAACATAGTTGAACTGCCAGTAACTTGCTGTGCTTGCGCTTGAAGCTCTGCTATTCTTTGGTTGTTTTTGTCTTGTTTCTGGGCAATGGCATTCATCATTTGCCCCATAAAGTCTGCTGCTGTACCACCAGAACTTGACACTTGATCCCAAGTAGTGTCAAACAATTTATGCATTTCGTCGGCTTCAAATAATTTTCCTTGTTCAACGAATTTTTTCTGTAGAGATTCTCTGAAAACTCCTTGAAGCTCTCTTCCAGATGCACCACCAGCTTCTCTTAATTCGTAATTACCTCCGAAGAAACCTTCAGACAGAGCAGTTTTAGCTGCGGCGTGATCACCGCCAAAGAATGTATCAATTAGAACTCTAGCAGAACCTTTTTTGCTTTTGAGATCTTGTCTGGCTGTATCAAATATACCTCCTTTGCCAAACGTAGACGCGTCTTGTCTAAAATAGCCTGTCCTATTACCAAAGTCTACCTTTCCTCCACGCATCATTGCTGCGATTGCATTAAGAGCTTCACGGTCGATCTCCATTCCAGCTTCTTGCTTGCGCTTTTTAAGCATCTTTATGGCTTCATCCATCATCGCCGTTTCAGCGGTTCGACCCTGAGTTGATCTTCCTTGTGATTGCCACTCTCTTCTAACACTTCCCATCAATGGCTCTAATGCCATAAGCTGGTCTTGGATTTGATACCATCTCTTGTCTCCTTCTCCATAAGTCTCCATATTATCCGCAAGCCAAGAGAGTCCTCCAGCATCTTCTACCACATTTTTTAATCTTGAACCCCCTCTCCCCATCAATTCCATTCTTTCTTTTGATTTCACTCTTTTTTGGTATTCTTCAACATTCTGACCGACAAATTGTCTAGCGTTTTCGATACCTTCTGCCGTTCTTAATCTTTCAGGCATCTTTTGTATTAGCTTGTTATAAAGAGCGGCTTGTTCTCCTAGATTTTTAAGCTCTGCTGCCGCAACTTCATTCTGTTCTCTTAGTCTTCTGTCATGCTCCTCTTGGAATAAAGCTTTTAACCCTGTTAGGAAATCATTGTTTGCTTTGGTAATAGCGGCGCTCATTTCGTCAATTTCAGTTTTTGTTTCTCCTGATAATGCTCCACTAGCTTTCACGCCTTCTCTCTGTATCGCTCTTTTTTCTTCTGCTAATCTCTTGGTTTCTTCACTAGCACCTCCTGCCAAAGCACCGGTCATATCTATACCATAAGCCGCTCCGAAATTTTTTGCGTCTCGATCAAGTATGTCTATACCTTCTTGACCCATTAGACCACCTCTAAGAGCCTCGGCTGCGGCTCTTTGAAGCTCTGGTCTTAAAGTATGTATAGTGCCTTCACTAAAGGCTTTCATAATTGCGGCAACGTTTTGAGTTGATGCTTCCTTTTCTTCGGCTGTACCATACATCATATCATCTAGCATTTGTCGGAAGGTTTTATCCCTCTGTTGTGATTTTGCTAGATCTCTATTAATAGCAACGAGTCTTTGCTGAACGTTTTCATAGTCCTTCAAAACTCCTTGTAGAGTTTGGTACTGTTTTGTTAGCTTGTCATGCTCTACAAGCTGTTTATTAATACCTGAAGCTAAAGCTTCTTGCTCAGTTAGCACGCTTGGGTCAACACCCATTTTAGAAAAATCTTCATTGCTTTCTCTTAGTTGGGCAGACACTGTTTTAAATGCAGCGGCGACGGAATCAACATCCGTTGGCAAATCACCTAAAGCGCCCATTCCGCTTACTTGACCACCAACACCAGAAAGCGCAACCCTTTGTCTTGCAGAGAAGTTTGCTTGAACTTCTTCGTTGGTTATCCCTTTCAAACGACCCGAAGTTCCAGCAATGTTATCTAAATATTCTTGTTCTATACTTTGTCTTTTGCCCAGCAAGTCTTTTTGTTGTTGAATATATTTCTGCTCAAGGCTTCTTCTTGCTTCATACATTGAAGCAAGTCTTTTTGTTTGATTGTCAACTAATTGAGCAGCTTTCTTGTATGTTTCATAAGCTTCATCTGCACCCTTTTTAAATTCCGCAGCTAGTTTTTCTCTGTTTCCTTCGATATCAGCAAGGTCTTCGTCGGACAAACCGCTAAACACACCCTCTAAATGCTTCTTAAGCCAATCAGACATTTCCTCGCCGCCTTCAACACGGGTTTGGCCTTCTAGCTGCTTCATTATTACATCTTGAATTCTATCAGGGCTAAGATTATCTCTTGTAGAAGCTACTGTAAGAGCTTGTCCTATATTTCTGTCTAGAAATGCAAAGTCTTTTGCTTGTTGAGCAGTAGATGATAATCCAGTATCGCCTTCTCCGGCAAGATTTCCAAGCTTATCAATTGTAGTTTCAAGTCTATTGATAGACTCTTCGTCTCTACTTCCAGTTTGTATTAATTGCTCAACGCCACCACCAATCCTAGCAGCGCCAGCCGGATTAGTAATTGAACCTTGAAGAACGTCAATCTGAGACATTCTGTTTTCCATTTCTGACAAAACGGTTGATATACCTCGCAACTTTTCAAGTTCTTTTCTAGCTCTTTCTTGAGCTGCTGCATATTCCTCCATCTTTTTCTGAGAATCTACTCTTGCTTGAATTGAGTCTCGAATAGCTTGAATATCGTCTTTTGTGTAAATCGTATGTTCATGAATAATCGGCAAAGCATCTGCCATTTCACGATCAAATTGTTCAACGCTCTTAGCATTATCTGCTGTAGCTTGCGTTAATGTTTTAATAGACTTTCTTGCTGCGGCCTGTTCTTTTATCCCACCGCCTTCACTCATCAACGCTTGCTCGTTTGACATTATTTCAAACTGTTGTATAGTAGATGCTAGAGCAGAACTACTGCTTATTAACCCCTTCTCAAAATCTTCCATTGTTGAGGTTATATTGTCAAAAGCTGCGGTAAATTTAGCTGCTGAAATTGCCTCTTCTGCGTTTTTCCAAGCTTTTACAGCGCCCCAAATTCCACCAATCAAAGCGCCAACAGCAGCACCCCAAGGGCCAAGGAACATACCAATAGCCGCACCGGTAGCAGCGCCTGATAAAGCACCCCCAGCAGCAGCTTTCGTTTTCAAGCCTGTTTCGCCACTACCAAACATTCCACGATAACCAGCTCCACCGCCAGTATCTTTGATTTCTTGCATGGCACTATCAGAAATCGCATCTCCAAGTTTACCTACAGCATAAGTGGCTACAAATCCTGCTACATTAAGAGCTTTAAACATCTGAGCCGCTTTAGCGGTTCTGCTTGCTAATTTAAGTGTTGCTTTACTACCAGCTTTACCGGCTTTGGCTGCGGCCTTAGCTGCATCAGCAGTCTTTCTGGCTGCATTTGCAGATTTTGTAAGTCCCCCAAGTCTTCCACCAGCAGCTTTTCTAGCTGCTGACCCCTTTGGTAATGCTTCAAATGCTTTTCTAGCATCTGCTAATTTTGCTGCTTTACCTCTAGCTACACCTGCAAGCTGTCTTGCGTTTTGCATTGGAGCAAGCGCTCTTTGTGTTAGCTTGGTAGTCGCGGTTGCATATTTAGTTTGTTTAGTAGCAAATAAACCAAAGCTTTTGTTGCTTACATTTTTACCAATGTTACCAATTGTACCGCCAGCTTTTCCTGTAACCTTTCCAATAAGACCTTTACCACCCTTGAACCTACCACCAAACATAGTGACAGCATCACCCGCTGTTGAAAGCAAGCTACTAAAACCCTCAACGCCTTTTTCAGCAGCAGCGGTGGCCATAACCGCATTAAACGCAGATATAATACTTAGAGAATTAGTTAACAGGCTAATAAACCCATCGAGCTTATCGTTTTGTATACCAAGTGTTGAGGTAACTGCACTTACACTAGCTCCATACATCTGTGTTTGAAGATATGCATAAAACCCAGATTCGCCTGCTTTATAAAGACCTTTGGTTGCTTCTACAGTACCTTTTCTAAAGTTTTGCAAGAAGGCTAGGTTCATCATAGCGCCCATACCACCACCAGCACCAACACCACCGCCACCAGCGAATCTACTAACGGTTCCACCGCCAGCGTACTTATTCATTTTGCGGAGTTTGCCATAACCCATAGATTGGGCAGACTTTTTATTAACAACAAATTCGCCGGGAGTAAGAAGGGAGGGGACTAAACCTCCAGAAGCTCTTTCGAGGGGCTTCGCTGTTGCTGCCTTCTGCCTATCTCGTTTTAGTCGCATTGCTCTATCATGAACCCAACCTTTGTAGTCCCCTGCGGCAGGCCCGGTTTTTGGATAGCTTGCTGATCCCGGTTTCTGTAATTCCATCTCTGCCCATGCATTGATCTTTTTGGCTAAATTGCCCGTTGCTGGGCCATCTTTTTCTTTAACAGCCAACCCTTGTCGAACCAAAGAAGCCCCGAAATTACTAGCCCTAAAAGGCAGTCTGCCGTACTTCATTTTCGATGGCGCAAAAGCATCGCCTTCATCAAACATAGCTTTTATTTGTTTTGCGCTTTTACCTTTTATATACTTATCCATTGCTGTGGTAGCGTAATTACCAAGCATTCTTTCTTTTAGGGTTCCTTTTTTCTTAGCTTTTGCACTGCCTTTTTCATAAGCGTCATAACCCAATAGCCTACTGCTACTATTTTGCCAGCGTCTTCTTGGTACAAAGTCAACATTTAAACTATCACCATCGGTAGTGCTTTTATATTTAAGTTGTGCTGCGGCCATGTTTTTGGCTCTTCCACCACTTTGGTATTTATTAACACCATTAAGTCGTGAGCCAAAAGCTTGTGCTGCTGATTTACGCAGTACAAATTCTCCCGGTTCTAGCATCGCTGGAACGGTATCCCCATTGCCTGTGCCGGGAACCCAGCCACCCCTGCTAAACCTTCTTACACGACCACCTCTATTACCCCTAAACACATCTGAAGCATCACCGGAGGCAGTTCCAAGAGCTTTATTCAAACCACCAAGACCGCCACCCATCATTTTTCCACCAGCCCAAGCAGCAGCTCTAGCGGCAACAAAAGCTCCAAGAATAGGAAGAACGGGAGCGAGGGCTTTTCCTATTTTGGTAATAGCATCTGCAAGTTTAAGAGCTAAGCTAGCAATGGTTTGGAAAGCGTCAGACTGAACCATTGTCCGAAACATCTCTTTGACATTTTCGGTAACTTTTTGCATTTGCACAGCGAGAGATTGTTGGGCTGTGGCGGCATCTTTAGCGAGACTATCAGAACCTTCTAGCTGAGCATTTAAGGCTGCTTGAGAAGTTCCAAATTCTTGAATAAGAGGGATAACTTTAGAAACCTGACGGAAACCACCAAGCTGTTCCACGATTGTGGAGAACCGAAGGTCTTGAGGACTAATGCCTTTCAAAGCATTACTAAGTCTCTTAACAGCTTCATACGGGCCGACAAACTTACCATTAAGGTCTGTCAGTTCAATACCAAACTGACGCAAGAATTTAATAGTGGTAGGTCTTTGTAATCTGGTAAAGATAGTTCTAAAACCAGTAGCAATAGTTTCTGCCGTTTCACGAGTAGTAGCACGAACAGATGTGAATAAAGCTATAAGCTCTTCGACTTCACCACCGGCAGCTTTGAACGCACCACCAGCACGTTTAATAGCAACACCAATATCAGACGCTTCAACAGCAAAGTTGGCAGCAACCGTGTTAATCTTACTAAGCAAACCCTCTAGTCTACTTGCCTCAATACCAAACTGCCTCATTGCAGCAACAGCAGTTTCCGCAGTATCAGCAATGTTATCAAACGTAGGAGCAAGCTCTGTTTTAGCAAGAGCAGACATAGCAAGCTGCGTGTCTTTAACAGAGAGACCAGTTTGTTTAAGAATAAGACCTATTTTAACCAGCGAGGACGAAGAAACACCAAGAGAAGTCGCAAGCTGAGTAACGGTATTTTGAAGCCCTTTTAATTGCTTCATGGTCTGACCACTAACTTGAGCGATCTTAATCATTTCACGCTCAAATTGAATTGCGTCTTTAACGCCTTGTTCTAAGGTGTTGGTAAAAGCAGTGAACACCCTTCTAGCAAGATCGTACCTAAGAACATTCTTCAATGCAGATCCGAAAGCTTTCCCCATTTTGTCAGTAGCGGAAGTAGCGGCTTTTGCTTCCTGCTCGACTTTTTTTGTAGCACTTGCTATTTTGCCCAAGTCTTTAACGGCTTGAGTACCCTTTTTAACTTCAACGTCAACAGACGCACCCTTCAACTGGCCTTGTATTTGATTAAAGACCTGCTTTACGTTTTTGGGTGCTTGTAAATGTAGTTGTGCTGTTAATGAAAACTTTTCGGCCATTTGGATTCCCTAAAAAAAATGGGCGTACCGGTAGCTATAGCTATCGACACACCCACTTTCCATTTTTACTATTCGGTTTGCGCTTTAGGCTGAGTCTTTTTAGGTCGTCCTCTTTTTGCCGGAGCTTTTTCAGCTTTTGGGGCTTCTTCAGTCTCTGGCTCTTCTTCCTCTTCGGTTTCGGCTTCGTCTGTAGGAACAGGAATAGGTTTTCCTGAATCATCTAAAAATGGAGCAAACTCTTCAGAGTAATCGCCTTCTTCGCTAACTTCATTTCCATCTCTGTCAACGTAGTAGGTTTCCCCATCTTCTTTATAGGCAATAAATCTGCCAGTTTCGTCGATTAGCCTTTCATTTCCTTCTTCGTCGATGTCAATTAAGTGGCCTTCTTTGTTAACCAATCTTAATTCTTCATCGCTAAATTTATATGATTTCAAGAACTTGTTTTCTGGAAGCCCCTGTTCATAATCTGGATCTAGCCCATAAAGCTTTTCAGCTAACTGGCTAGCGGCTTGAACCACATATGGTTCTGTTGCTCTCGCTTCGTAGTCATCCTTTGACTTAAAAAGCTTTTCGCCTTTTTCATTTAAAAGACAGGTGTAGACCAAATGAGAGAATCGCTCATTGTCTGCCTGTCCTTCTGCGGTGTTGCTGTCCATTGAGCTTCTCTCGGCAATTAAAGCTCTAAACTCAACGCGCTGCCTTCTCATTTCAATGGCTATTTCTCTAGCTTCAGCAAGAGAGATACCACCTTTACTCAAGGCTTTTTCACCATCGTTGATTTTTTCTAGTATGCTAACATACTGTGCTTCTTTGGCTTCATTCCATACGCCTTGCTCTTCCATTACATGGGCGAGCTTTTGTCTCAAAATGGCTCCTGATTGCAAAGCTTCTCTAAAAGCTTTGTTGTATGCTAATTGAGCAGACTTGTTTTCTTCTGAAGCGGGTAGCTTAAAATAAACAATCTTTTGCTTTCCTTCAGAATCAGTAGACTCAATCTTTATTCTCTTCTGTTTCGCCATTATCCTGTACTCCTTCTTCTTGATTAAATGTTTTAACTGGCAAAGTTATTTGGTATCTAAGCCAGTTTATATCGTAGTTAGCAAATTCTGCTTCTAGATTTCTGGCTTGGTTATTACCTCTATCAAGTATTTCCGACCTTACTTCGTCATATATCTCTTTGAGATGTTCTTGTTCTGGGGTTAGTGGCTCTGAGCTTTCATGACCCCATAAAAATCCAAACCCTTTTTCTAAAGTGCTTAATGCACCGATCATAGTAGTTTGTATTTTCTTTTTTGATATCTTCAGAAGTCTTTCTTTAGATACCTCTTTATATTTTGCCGATTTATCGGATTTGTATTTTTCCGATTTTCTTACTAACTCGGCGTATGATTCTTCCATGTCTCTCTCCTGTTATCCAAGCTTACTGTTGGCTTCGTTCATTGCTCTTATTTGTACGTCTTTAAATTTGTGATAATCAACTGGTTTTTTAGATTTTTCCACTTGGTCTAATCTATTTTCCATTACCATTTTTGTTACTGGGTCATTTAGATTGTTTATCTCTGCAATCTCTTCTTTACTTTGGGCTACAATAAATACTTCATCTGCATTTGGATGTTTTTCATCAAGCCCATCTAACCTAAATTTATTTTGCTCTCTTTCTCTTTCTCTTTGCTGTTTTACCAACCATCCATCAATAGCATCATCATCTTTTATTACGCTATCTTGAGGAGGTTCGTGCGCTTCTCCAATATTGTCGTAAAGCCTACTCCAGCTAGTTAATTGATCTTGTTGGGGGGTTAATTCAAAAGCGTTTACTTGAAAAGCTTTTAGTGGATCTTTATCTGAATTAGCCCAAATACTCCTCCAAGGTTCAGTTCTAGCAATTTCTCTGTATTGATCAGTTTCTATTTGATCTATGTCTGCTTTTAACTGTAAAATTTTTGTTACGCTAAGTTCATCAAACTCGTAAGGCGTGCCATCTTCGTAGGTTGTTGTGTTTTCTATAACCCAATTTAACCTAGAATATGTTGCTATTCCCTCACAATCCAAATGATCGTTTTGATGCTTTTTTTCAAACAGTTTTATCTGTTTCTTTTCCGCATCTCTTATTTGCACCCTTATACCTTCTCTAACCGATGGTCTTAAGAAGTGTTCATAAAGATTTAACTTCAGATCTTCTATTGACTTTTTGTTTTTGTCTAAAAGGGTTTCTTGTTCCTCAGACCAAACCTCTTGTTCAAGCATTAGTTCAAGCATTTCTTTTCTTGTGAAAACACCAGAAAACAATGCCTCTTCGTATGATTTTCTAAAAACCTCTTGAGCAGATAAATTTTGCTTTATTGTCAATGGGTTAATATGTAAAACCAAATCACCAATGGTTATTACGGTTGATCCGAAAAGAATCTTCGATAAAAGAAACTCCCGTTCATAAAGTTCCATCTTAAAGTCCTAAAAAAGTCAGTTCATTCACTCGCCTATCCTAAAAGTTGGCTATCGCTATGTGAACTGACAAAAGGGGACTGGCGTAAACCAGCCCCCACATGTCAGATTAACTTTTAACTATTAATAAAGACCAGCAGCAGTAGCAGGCCCACTGTATTGATAGTCCATCTTATTAAAGTTACGATAAGATAGAGTTAAAGTAGCATTGGAACCACCTGTGTCACCACCACCCCATGTAATGGACTGGATCTTATTCTTGGTTCCCAAGTCAATAGTATGAATCAACGCAGCTCCACCAAGACTATTAATGTCTTGAACATCGCTATTAGCAATACCAATCTTAATAGTTTCTTCTGTGAGGTTGGTCTTATTCGGGAATGCATCTAACCTATTACCACCAGCTTGTGTTGATATATTAGTTACATACATTTCAATATCACAAGTAACTTCAATTGGGAAGGTTACATAACGGTGATAAGGAAGTTTCTGACCAAGAACATTCATTTCTTCACGACCAAAGTCGGTACTAACCGTAACACTACTAATAGCCGTTTGAGCATCAGTAGTTGCGCCAACAGTGGTTGGTTCAGTAATGAAGTAGAAGTTCTGCCGTTGTTTCACTTGACCAGTATCATCATTGATATTTCCGGTTGGAACGCCTCGCATTTTGTTACCACCCGGAGCAGTAACCCACTGTTTATGGTTACCAACCAAGGTAACAGATTCAGTAAAGTAACCGTCAGTTGCAAAATTGAAGCTAACGCTTGAGACAAACATTCCAGAACAGAAAACGAACGCATCGTGGTTGCCTTTAGCAACAGCTTCGTCTTGGTCACTATTTACAGTAAAGTAAATATCACATTCGTTGTTTTGACAATCCGCAATATTACGTTTTGTTGTATTTTGTGCGGGCAAGCCTTCGGGTCTAATTGCCCTAGCATAAAACGGAAGGTATTGATCGAATACTTTTTCAACTGTGATTTCAATATCCGGCACATCTTCGAGATCTTCATAAATCTCTAGCTGACCAAGCTGGAAAATTTGTTCTAAGTTAAAATTCGTCGTAATACCAACGCTCTGTACGCCGGGGACGAAATCAGGGCCAGTACCGGCTGCTCCAGCAATATCACCGGCTGCAACAATAGCTGCGGCTGTCGATTGCTCAGGGGCAACGCCTATGGCTTCTACAGCCCAATAAATTCTTTTTGACATATCTATATCTCTCCTAAAAAGATAGGGTGTTTCTTTCTACGTTATTATACACCAATTAAAGCAATTACTTACATAATTACCTCGGTGTTTACTCTTACGACTCCATGGTATAAATTAGGTGAAATAGCATCAGAGAATTGCACTCTTGCATCTTTAAACTTTATGCTTCCACCTTCAACAAGACCATATTTATAACCTCCATCCCCACTAGCCTTTACCAACTCTGGGTACATCTTTGGGCTAATAGTATTTCCTGCCCTATCGGTTGTATTTACCATACCCCTGTAATCTAAGGGTAAAACACCACTCCTTGCTATTCTATCGCTATCAAATAAAGGCAAAACCTTTTCTTCCTGAAAAGAAATTACATCTAATAGCTTATCTCTTTCATAATCATCATCAGCTAATACATGAAATAAAACATCTGTACCTACATAATGCTTTAAACTTCCAAGAGCATATGGGTCAAATTTTCTGCCTCTGACTACTTCTATTCCTATTGCTGGTAATTGAAGCCTTGTCTCAGCTAATTGTGACCAGTCTCCAGAACCAGTAAGTGTAAAATCACCATCTGCCCGTTCTGATCTATATTGAATCTCTCTAAAAAAGTCTCCATCAGCTCTAGTTACTTTTGCCCATTTATAGCTATATTCAGCAGTAACAGTAGAGTCTGAACTAATAGCGGTATCAAAAACAACCCTACCATTAGGATAATCTATATGGTGTTTGTATTCGCCAACACCAGAAGCAGGTTGAAAATTACCATTTATATAAACGCCAGAAATTCCCGGCGTATGTAATGAATTTGGATATGTTGTTGAATCAGTCTTAAGTTTTGTTAGTGTTTTTGGTTGGGTGTCGCAAGACATTCCACTTTGCCAAACCCAATTAGACCTAAAGCCTTCCCATACTTGTCCAGAATTATATCGTGGATCATCAACTAATCTAAGCTTGTCTTTAGAGCCTCCGTAATGCCCAACTGTATTAATTGATATATTAGTGAATCCACCAGCATTCATTAGACCCCAATCAAAAAACTCAATTAGGTTGTCTTGTATGAGAGACGAAATAGTGCTATCGCCTATATGTGTAACTTTATTGAGGTGGGTCATTTTATTTCCAGTTCTTCTGTATTGCTTTGTGGATGACTGAGGTCATTTTCTTTTGCAATGTCTTACTGCCTAGCGCTCTAGTAATAAAATTATCATCTTCTGTACCAGCATATTGAGGAGTTACTCTCCAAGAGCCTCCTTTTTTCATTCTTCCCATTCCAGTTCTTCCTCTTCCAGCCTCTGGTTCAAACCTAAACTTTGAAACTATAATTTCATCACCCCTAGTAAGCAACCAATTTAGCCAATCTAGGTTAACAGTTTCTTTGTTCTTTTTTGAGTAATAAGAAACAACAGAATCTTTAATGCTCAACACGTTTGCAAAGTCAGAAGGCTGAACATTCACGGTAAGCCCACCAATTCCTTTTTTTGATGACGCTTTTTCATGAACAATAAAAATTGACTCGCTAACAGCAGCAGCAATGCTTCCCACAGCCTCGCCTGCCATAGCACTTGTCAAACCAAACTCTGCTCCAAGTATACCGCCCTTAAGTTCATTCATCTCATCACAACCTTCTACAGCACGATAAACAATATCTTTAAGACCTTCTTTAATTGAAGGTATAGACTTTTTAACGGCGACTGTCATTCTTTCACTCAAGGCAGACATTACCATTTTTTCAAAATCTATTGAGCTTCCGAGAAGCTCCATAGAGATACCTGTTGTACTTTTAGGCATTAAACCCTCTCCCAAAATATCACAATATATTGAGTTGGGTTTTGTTTAAATCCTTGATTGTAAGGTTCTGATATTCTCTTGTATCTTCCTTTATCAGCATCTCCAACATCTACCAAAAGCTCTTTTGCTTTTACTAGCTTTTCATAGTCATTCATATATCCAACAGTTTGTATGACGTTGTTTGGAACGTCAGCATTAATATCTACATCAATAAACTCTCGCTTATTGTAATAGATTCTAAGTTCAACAGATTCTGTGCTTTCTACGTTCTTAAAGCCCTCACCACCACATAAAGGACAGTTTGTTCCTCTATTAAATGGAATAGGGCCACCAGATCTATAAAAGTTGGTAGACCTGCCACCAAATGTATTGGTAACGCAGTTTTCGCACTTCTCTCTTTTTTCTGGATAAACTATAGTACATGTACGATTGAACAGAAGGATTGCTTCGTTCAATTTGGTAAATGCACTTGCTGGTAGATTAAGAGCCATATATCACCTTACACTGTTATTTCTAATTGCGGTGTTACAGAACCTGTATCATCAATATGCTCAAACTGAACCATGGTAGAAGCACCAGTTGGAGCGGCTTTAACATAAACCATTAGAACTATTGCATTTCCTGAAGACCATCCTGACCTATCGACAATTTCCTGAATTACGGTTTTGATATCAGGCGAGTCTAGGACAGTCCCATTAGCAGCACTTCTTATAGTGCCATTTCCTGTGTCTGTATTAATACCCCAAGCAACTTCCGCTGTAGTAAAATTACTATGATTAAGCTGACTTGCAGTCGTTAGCGCAGCTTTGTCATCATCATCTATGGCTGCAACATAGAAGTCGTGATTATTTGTTGTTCCTGAATACGCCCTTTTGTTTAACTTCAAATAAGCACTCTGAATGGTAGCTCCTTGAGCAGCAACAATATTGTCAAACCTCACAAAGCTTGCAGTGTATTGCCATTCCATCTCTTCGTCGTCGTAGTTAGCCCCAATGTAAGGTCTAGAACTGCTATTAGCAAAACTTGTAGTGTATGTGGAATTACTGCTACTAGACTTATATGCCGTAGACGCTTTACCATCATCAGCACTAGCAGCAACCGTATAAGTTGTGGTAGTTTGTAGTCCGTTTGAATCACCGCCATAAAATCTAGGATTATCAAACCTTGCGTCCAAATTTAAACCCGTAGAGGATCTTAATAATGGGGGTGCAAGGGTTGTGATTGTTCCCTTTTTGTTAACATGTGTAATAACATTACCATGTTTAACATCGTTCGCTGATATAACTTTTGTAATTGGATTAGCCATTGGTCACCCCTTAAGTGGCAGCATCACCTGTGTAATAACGAGGATCATCCCATCTTTCGGCATACTTGGTATTCAAGTTAGCCACATCGTTTGCGTCATTAACAGTTGCATCAATAGTTTGGTAGTTTGCAAATTTATCAACGGCAATTACAATAGTGCCATTTTTTTCAGTAGTGTTAGAACTATGCGCATTTTGGACAGCCATTTTTGTCTCCTATTAGGATTCTAGTTCGGTTATTCTTGCTTTAGCCGCATCAAGTTCAGTTTTAAGTTCTTTAACTGCTGCGACTAAGTAAACGTTAATCATGTGAGAGTCCAAAGTTTTTAGGTTTTCCACCAAAACCTCATCTGTTTCATGATCGTGTACATCAACGTTGGTTGTTGTAACTGCTTCGGGAAGATGAGTTTCAACCTCCTGTGCAATAAAGTTGTAATGATAAGTCTCATCATCTATGTTTCCAGAATGTTCACAATGACAATACTCATGTGTGTATTTAAACTTTACAGGTCTCAGGGAGTTTATCTTATCCAAAGCGCCAGAGATTTCAGACACATCGGTTTTTACCCTAGAGTCAGAAACAACAGTCCACACAGAGCTTGACGGCTTACCAGCAGAATTAGTGCTTAGCTGAAGCTCGTATGCTGGAGATGCTACATTAATTCCAACCTTACCATCATTAGTAACTCTAATGCCTTCATCATCACCGTCGTTGCTTACCCATTTATCGTTTAGGGCAATATTTCCGTATACGGTTGTTTTGTCCGATCTAATATGAAATTCAGAAATATTGTTTGTATCGCTATCAAACCTACTAATAGCAAGTTTAGCTCCGGTATCAGCAGCACTAGTACCAGCCTGAATATAAGCCGTATCAGTTGTACTTCTTGAACCAAACAGCCTGAGCGCTGAGTAACTGGCATTGTCTCCCACCATAATGGAAGCGTTGTTTCCTTTAACGTGCAGGTAATTTGTACCGGCAGCAAAATTGTCATAAGGAGAGTCTGTGTTTATTCCAACGTGACCTAATCGGTCAATCGTCAAATGGTTAGGAACAAACGAACCAGAGTTATTCACCTTTAAAACATCTGTCGTTGCCTTGTAGCCAAGTGCAGACCAGTTTCCAATTGAAACATCTCCGCTTCCAGAAGTATTTGATCCAATATAAATAGCAGTTTCGCTACCCATTGGGTTTTCTAATGCACTTGTTGTAGTACCACTTGCATACACATGTGTGTTAAATAATGGTCGCCAGTCTGTTCGACGAACACCAGAACTAGCGAAACCAACATTGTTATTTGTGGCATCTAGCACAAGTTGATTTGGTCTAGTTATTCCAGCGGCTCTAGTTTCTATAGCATATTGTTTAGTGGAGCTATTCCATCTGGATCTAGCATAGTTTGATATATTGGTATTGGTATTTCCAGAACCAACAAACAATTCAGCGTTGCCATACTGCGCGCCAACAACCAGTCCTATGTCTCCGCTAGCTACAGTGTGTTTGCCGATATCATACCCAACAACAAACTGTTCTTTTGGGTATAAAGCACCAACGGAAGCTTTACCGCCACTTGTTATTACAAACGCGGCTTCATTAAAGTTGACCTTATGTTTTCTATCGTCGTCATAGCCTATGAAAAATCTAGCAGCACCACTAGCGCTTGTGTCTACGCCCAATCCAAACGTGGCTAGCAAGTTGTCTTGGTTGACAGCTTCATTGCCTTTGTATTTAGATATGATTACATCTGCGGTATTAGTAGGAGCGCTTTGCATATCAAATCTGATAGCATTTCCAGAAGCTCTAACATGCAATGGTTCAGAAGGATATTCGTGACCTATACCAAACTTGCCATCAGTATCAACCGTAAACCTTTTTATGAAGATGTTTGTAGAGGGATTCAAGTGGCCAAAGTTCATGTTGGTTCCACTGCCAGCCGCTAAAATATTAGGGCTAGTGCGAACATACATAGCAACACCTGAAGACGCATGAGATCTATCAATTCTCAATGGTGGGTTTACACCACTTCCATAAACATATAATTGACCATCAGGCTTTATGGAAATTCTTTTTTGCTTCCCTATGCCCCCAAGGGATACACCAGAACCGGATGTATAAAAATCAATTCCACCATCTTCTTTATTGTCTGTGTCAGAACCAGAAACAAAATTTATAGCTGCAACGTTTTTTGTTCCCCATTGCGCATTAATTTTGTTGAGCGTTGTTCCAGCAAGGGTAACACCGCTATCTCTTATGTCTAAAGCATATGTATGAAAAGTATCTGTTCCACTACCGGTTATTGGGATAATGGAATCGACGATATGCAGCATACTATTTCTAATAGTTTTAGCTGTAATAGCACCGGTGTCGTTGTCAGCTAAATCGGTTTCTATTTTGCTTTTTAAATCTGCCTTTTTATATTCAGCCATTATTCAAACCATCCTGCCCTATTTGTTAAGTGTGTTCTTGCTACAGCATCACTTCCCGGTGAATAAGGCCCAAGTATGGCTTGACCAACAACACCATTGAGTTTGTACTGAGTTGTGGCTTCTTCATATTTTTTATTGATATCATCAAACAAAATTTTAAGACCAGAAACAATACCTCTTAAATCAAGAGCAGATGGCCCATCTTTTAAAGATATAGCATTAAGTGAATGGGTTTTTAACTCGCTTCCTAAGAGCATCTGAGCTGTCTTCAAGCATACTAAATTAATGAATGAATCATCTTTGTTGCCTGAAGTAGGGTCTGGACTAAGAGAAACAGAATCTACATCAATAGCATATGTATTGTCAAAGTCTATTTCTAAAGATGCCAATTGAGCAGATACTAAAACCGCCTCCTCTAATCGACTATCTGTAAATGTATAATCGCTTGAATCTAAATCGTTCACTAGGTGACGAACTATAACTTTCATTTCATTTTGCCAAGGCATTTTCGTCTCCTATAAATTTCTGTAAACTTTAAAACTAGTTATGTCTGTATAAAAAGTCCCATCTGATATGATCACTTTGCCTTGCAGTTTATATGAACCCGCTTCATCTAAATCATCGGCTACAGTAACATAGTATATTTTTCCATCAGTACCATCGCTATCAAATGTGGCTGTTGCTGTTATTTTGGTTCCAGATGGTTTTTGTATGATTATTTCTTTGGTACTAGCGCTAGAAATGTTAACAGCACTAGAGCCGTCTTTAATGGTTACTAAAAACTTAGTACCAACATCATTTAAATGTATTTCGTTTGCTGGCATGGCTATCTCTCTCTAACAAGTGTTTTTTCTACAATCTTGTCTATATATCCTGTAATTCCACTGTTTTTGTCTATATATGAATTTATGCTAAGTTGTTTATCAATATGACCTGTGATGTTTTTGGTTTTAATTATGTACCCATCTAGTTCGCGTAATTTGTCTACATACAGTGAAAAACTAACAGTATCCGGTTTTTCCGTAACGGATAAAAGCCTTGCCTGTATAGTAGCAAGGGAACTAAGATTAGTAGACCCTCCATGTAATAATACACTATTTCCAGTCAAAGATCCTATACTTTGAAGACTACATCTTTCCAAAGCAGTAAGATCTGCGCTAAGGCTTGCGGTTGATGGTAAAGTAACAGCTTCAATAAACTTAGATACTTCAGCAGTAGCTGTTAATGTGGCTATAATCTGTAAATGGTTTGTAGCAACAAAACCATGACCAGAAACGTGTGTTCCTTGGTTAAAGCCATCTGAAAACCCATTATCAAATGGACTTCCTGTACCCAAGCTAGCTTGACCAAGTTTTTCAACAACACCATCTGAAGACATTGCCCCAGATCCAGAAATCGTAGAAGTGGCTGGTATATTAACACTTGGAACGTTTGCTATTGTTGCACTAGACGATAATCCACCAGTAGAGATGATTGTTCCTACCATCTTCCCAGACAGTGTGCCAATATCAGCTAATAAACTAGCAGCAACTATATGAACAACACCAACATTTAACGTTGTTCCAGAAGCAGAAAGTGTAGCAGTACCAAGCTTAGTCACTGCCCCACTAGCAGAAACAGTAGCTAATGAAGATAGGGTGGATTTTCCTGATGAAAGCTCTGCAACGACAGACAAAACAGCAGAAGATGATAATGAAGAATCGCCACTTCTGGTTAATTGACCAACAGCAGAAACACTACCAGATGCGGATAATGAACCAGTTCCCAGTTTGGTTACTTGGCCATCAGAAGAAACAGTACCCGTACCGCTTAATGTAGATGCTGCTTTTATTGTGAGTTCTGAAATTGCAGCAACCGTAGCAGGTGCTGAAATCGAAGAAATCAAAACTCCTGTAAGTACGCCAGCCGAAGACTGTGTTGCAAGAGACGATAGGGTAGATTTTCCGGCAACGTTAATAACACCAGAAGCAGCAACAGTTCCACTATCAACCAACAGACTGGCAGCAACTATGTGAACTACACCAGCATTTAAGGTTGTACCAGACGCAGACAAAGTTGACGCAGCACTAATTTGCTGTACACCAACACTAGCCACCGACCCAATTGCGTTAAGGGTTGCGCTGCCTGTATGTGTGGTTGCCCCATCAGCTACTGTAGGAGTAGTAGAGATAGGAAGTTCACTTATTGCGCCAAAACCAAACATAAAGCAACCCCATTAATGGCTAATTAAAATATATTATCTATAATAGATATACACTATTATGGATCAACAAACATGATAAATGCAGCACCCGTAGTGTCATCATCTGCTACAAGCTCATGCGCGCCTATATCCCAAGTGTCTCCTTGAGAGTCTCTATTCCTTCCATTGATATCTATCTCTACACCATTAGTAGTCCCCAAGTCTACACCTTCATCTATACAATGAGATCCAGATGCTATATGCAAGTCTTCAGACCCACCAGTAGTTGAAACAAAAGCTATCTGTGCTAGTGTTTTTCCAGTCAAAGAGTTACTTCCAGCAGCAGTGTAAGAAGAATGACATGTATCATCTGATAGATTATAATCTTCGGTAACAGTACCACTTCCTCCATTGCTTGCCCCATACTCATAAGCCCTTTCTCCATCTGACTTATCAGAAACTAACTTTGCTACCAAATTGTTTTTTACAGTTGTGTCAGAACTTGCTGGATCGCCAAATCTTATACCAATCGCAAATTTTGAACTACCAGCAGAATCTATGTTGTATACAGTATTATTATAAATATAAGCATCTGCATCCCAAGTATTTGTATTTATAGCGGAAGCGTGGTCGTTATTTGTTTCTACTATGTTATATATTATATTATTTTGTATAGTTATGGTGTCACCAGAATCTCCAGTTCCAATTACATGAATTATATGTGGGCCATTACTTCCGGGGTTTCCTCCTTTATCATGTATGAGCATATTTCTTAGAATGCAAGCATCATTAGTCCCGGTAAGAACTATTGCTTTGTTTGTATTTGCAGAGTCTAGACTATCTAAGCTTATATCTAACCACTCAATTATTACATTGTCTACATCCACTCTAATAATGCCTTGGTCATGACCAGAACCAGATGTTGGTTTTAATAGCGCTCCACTTTCAGCCGTTCCATCGTGTCTGCTGTCAGCATGAACGCTGAGTTTAACTAATGCAAGATCCTGTCCAGAACTACCGCCAATACTAGTTCCTCCGTTTATAGTTGTAGTAGCGCCTGTAAACGTAGAATCAGCATACATTTCACCAACAGCAGTATCGCCATTGCCATATATTGAGGAGGAAGACAAATCCGCTTCCCATGCGGCAATAGTAGTGTAATCTCTACTACTAGTTCCTATAGTTTTTGTTACAGTAGCCATTACAACAACCCCTCTGTGATCTTATCGTAAGTAAGAATATCAATGTGTTCTCTTTCGTTCATTGGTTTTCTACAGTCACACATATGGTCTGGATTTCTCAAATTATCTACAGAATTTCCAAGCTCAGAGGATAAGTCCCAATAAGGAACAAACCACCTTCTTTTAGCTAGAATAACAGGAGTATAATCTTCTGGAGGGTCTTCAGGAATGTCTTCAGTAGCGGGCAAAGATCTTTCCGTCACAGTGCCACCAGAAAGCTCAACTCTAGTAAAAGAGTCTCCATCGTAACTCCTTCCAGAGGTATTAATACAAATGAAATGTCTTTTTTCTAAGTCACTAAAAGGCCAGCTATTATGATTGCTTTGCAAATTATCGCTTTCGGTTTCTATATGATTCCAAGCTACTGGAATAAAAACTTCAGCATCGTTTCTCATTTTGCCATACCAAATTTCCGAGCCACTTGCTCCAAATATCTTATGGCGCGGATTCTTTAGTCTTCTAGATATATATTGATATGCATTAATGGCTTCGCCGTCTGCGTTTGGGATGGTGTTTAAGATATCTTCTTCATCAGTTAATAGATTGGTTTTTTTAACATCATTACTATTAAGCCTCTCAAACTTATAGATATGTGTAGCCTCCTGAAATTTTTGAAGTAAAGTTCCTAAATCTCTAGTTCCATTAGCATTAAAACCAAAATTATCAGGATGACATATCATTTCCGCATGAGCTAAATAAATACGATCAAGAGACATAGCTTCTACTACATCTCCGTCTTGATAGTATGGATTAGATCCATCAGATTTTACTTTTACTATTAGTTCCATTTTACTTTCTCTGAATACTCTTCCATCAAGGACTTTCTGTATGGAGCGCAATGCTTACCTGCAAAATGTATTATGAAGTCTCCATCGTTATATGCCGTTCCTAAGTTTTTTACTGGCTCCTTTGACTTGTCAGCCCTAAACCAAGTTTCACCCCATTCGGTAAATTGCATGGGTCTGTTCTTATTGTCTACATAGTAAAAAGAGTTGAAAGCTCTATTTTGTTTTTCTATATATACATGTTCATCAAAATTCATTTCGTTTTTGTTGTACAAATCATTCATGCCACATTGTTCCCAGTAGCTGTAAGTTCTGTACTTTTGGTATTCTTCTTTCGGCCAATCCCAAAGTTTCCTCAAAAATTGTTTTGACCACTCAGTGTTCTTAATAAAATAATGTCCACAGCATAGACAGTTTCTAGTTTTTATTCCACAATACTCGCCTTGTCCCTGTGTTGGTATAATCATATCGTACTTTGGTCGTATAAAGCTTTCCAACTTTACAGTGTAGTCCATTATCAATGCATCTACATCAGACCAAAAAACCCAATTCACATTAGTTGTCTCTAATATCTCCAATATTAGTAACACACTATGCCAGCTTGGATGTCTTTGTTCAAAATCTGTCTTATAAAGACCTCGCTTTGATACAAGATCATAATTGTTAAGCCTTGCGTAATTTTGTTTGTTTTCTACGGCTATATAAGCCCAGTCATCTAAATTCTCAGTGTATAACTGAGCTATTGCTATCTTCATTTTTTTCTAATCCACAACTGGTAATCATTGTGTATTACATCTAATTCGTCTTTAAAAGTTTCAATAAAATAATCAATAGCTTTTTTAGCAGACCCATTCATTGCTTTTGATCCATGACTATTTGGATATCTTACACCCAACAAATAATCATCGAAAGCTATGATACCTCCCCTTTTCAAGACTCTAAAAGATCCTATTGCATCTTTGATAACAGCCTTCTCGTCATGATTTCCATCTACATAAATAAAATCAAAATAATGATTTGGAAATACCCTCAACTCTTCTGAGGAGTCTCCTTTAACAATATGAACTTTATTTCTAAATCCCGTTTTATTTATATTTGAAACAAATCTTACAAAAGCATCTCCTGTCCATTCAGCCCATGCATCAATGCAAAAAATTTGAGAGCTTTCTTCTGTTAATATATTTTCTAGCATCCATATGGTTGACATTCCTTCAAACGAACCAATTTCAAGAAACATACATGGCTTGCCTTTAAACTCAGATAAGAACTCTTCAAATTGAATAACTACCTTTTCTGGGTTTTTCTCAGAAAACCAGTCCTGAGTAAATTCATAATCCATTTTATATTTTCTTAAGTTCTACAGATTCTTTTACATGCCAATTGTCTGTAATAGGTAAGAACCAATAGACGCTAGTAATGCTAGCAAGCTCGTAAAAACTACCAGTCCTGCTAGAAGTAGACTCAATCCCAAACTTATTTCCTTGATCATATTTTAAAAACTCTTTACCGTAATAATAATAATTTGAGATATATTCTAAATCATTATTTATTCTTTCATTGACCTTAAAGCCGAATCTTATTCCTTTACCGCTTGTCGTTACATAGCAAAACAAGACTCTTTCATCTTGAACTAATTTATTAAATAAGTTGTTTGTGTAATCGTCGTCACAAAAGTCTTTATGCTTCATAATTGGAAACTTGACTTTCATTATCGAAGTATTGTCTGATCTATCTAATTCTTTTACTACTTTAGAGTTATCAGGTCTATGCTTTTCCAAATGCTCGACTGTATCAAATTCACCAAAAACTATCCGTACATCGTGAGATACATAGTCGATTGGATGATAAACATTATGTCTAACGTTTCTTTTTTCATCCTTGTAAAGACCGAAAAGTTTTAGGTCTTGTATGTCTTTGTACTCTTGCTTAGAGCCATAATCAAAAACATCTTCAAGGCTTCCGTATATTTTTTCCCACTTTGGCATTTGCTTGATATCGGTTAAATATATCAGCATAGCTCTTCAAAGATCTCCTTTGCGACTTGGTATTTATCTTCGTCTTTAGAAGCGAGGAGAAAACCTCTGTGTGTTAATTCTCTTGACCTCATTTCTTTGTCCTCTATAGTCATGTACTCTGGATGTATTTTTAAAACTCTTCCCAAAAGCTCAGAGCCTTTTCCATTGTAGTTACTACTAATACTAAAAAGATTAGTGTCATGAGCTATTACGGTTGGCACTTCATTTCTTAATATCATTAATAATTCTGCTCCAGCTCCTCTTATGGAGTGGTCAGCGTCTACAAAAACCAAATCAAAGTCTTTCCATTGCTCCAGAACACTCTCTCCACTATGCGTATGAAGGATCACATTGTCTGGTTTTTTGCACATTGATATAAGAGTTTTTAATTGTCTCGTTGGGCTTACCTCTGAAAGGTGCAACTTAAAGTCTTTTCCGTTGTTTAAAGCCTCTATAAAAGCAGCTGTAGAAAAACCCGTATACGAGCCTAACTCAGCTACCCTCTTTAAATCTGTACGCATTAAGAATTCGTATATTATTTCTACATGTCTCTTGTCTGCTATCCAATCTGGATGGTCACAATCTAATGTAAATTCATATCTTGTAAAATCCATCATATAGTTTTACTTCCTCGTAATTTTTTATTACTTCCCTCAGTGGTCTTTTTTCTTGCTTTTGAAGCATTGCGGGATCTAATTCAAATCGCTCGACATTTAAGTAATCCTGAATTGAATTTATTGTTTCGTCAAAATTTTTGCATAAGTCTTCGTAGTAAACCTTTTTGTAGTCTAGGTTAAGGCTTTTAAAGTCTTCGTATAATTTTGTTTGTCTATCTATAAAATCAAACAAGTTTTTGGGTAAGACTTCGACTTTTTCTTTTGTTTCTTTGTCTCTCCAAATTTTTGTTTCGGTAGCTATTTTCAATGAAACAAATTGAGCAAGTTTGTACTTTCTTTCAAGCAAAATGAACTTGTCAATTTTTGAAAATGGCAAGTCGCTATTAAGAGTCAAATGCCACACAAATCCAACATGGTTAAGTTTAGCTATAGATGGGTCAATAGTGTTGTTATATATATAATCTTTTATTTTAAAATGTTCTTTGTATATTGGTAATGTTCTGTATTTATCGTCCGGTCTAAAAAATTCTCCTGCCCATCCTATTTTCGGATGATTGTCCAATGTCATTCTTAAATAGTGTGTACCTGCTCTAGGAGTGCTTATTAACGCACACTTTTTAGGTTTCATGTTAGTTGTCGTTTACAGGCATATTTTGACCAATTATAAAGCCGTCCATATGACCTTCAGCTCTAACAACAAAACCATAAGTATCAGCTTTGTCATCTGTTGCAGTCATAGTTGGAGCAGTTCCTCCGGGCCAACTAATGGTAACAGCTACTGCACTTCCACCACCATCAAAGTCCATAGTAACTGCATCCCAAGCGATAGTATATGGGCCTGAACTAGCGTCTTGTTCAAACCTTATCATAAATCTTTGACCAATTGCTCCGTATTTGAAGTCTATATCTGTTATGTTTGCATTTAGTTCTACATCAAAATAGTTTCCTTTATTTAGATGTATATCTAGGGTTGCATCATTTTCAGGTTCTTCTTCTGCGTTTGCGATGCTTTGTACAAAAGATGAGTTTTTCAGTTCTAGCCTATCTAGGCTTTCATCCCATAGCATGTACGCACCAGAAGTAGCTCCAAACAACTTAACGTCATGCCCTGTGTCGTCAACACCAACGGTAAGGGTTCCAATTAGAGTCGCTGCACTTCCAGTAAATGAGAAGTTAGCTTCGGCGTTCATCGCATCTGTGCCAGTGGCAGTAAGAATACGATTGTCAGAACCGTTTGTCATAAAGTCTGAAACATCGACCGCTATGGTTGCGCTGTAATCGCCAGAAGTAGTATTGGTTTCGCTGGTTATATCAATACCCGTACTGGCAGTTAAATCGACACCAGTCATATCGCCGCTGCCACCAGAAACTGTCGCCCAAGTGTTATCTCCTCGCAAATAGGTGCTTGAGCTTTTTGTACCAGTGGCAGACAAATGAGCCAAATCGACCGCGCCAGCAGCAATTTGATCACTATCAATACCACCGTCAGCTACTTTTACGGTTACCGCAGCAGTTTCAGATCCACTGTTTGCTACAGTGATAGTGCTGCCATCGGCAGCAACCGTAGCTACATAGTTACCAGTAGTATGGTCACCGAGGGTAATAAGATTATTTAAAGTAGTAGCTCCTGTACCGCCATTAGCTATTGGAAGAGTCCCAGTAACCTGATCTGTTAAGCCTAAGACACCACCAATATTATCAAGATCAAAATTAGCTTCATTAACCGTTAATGTTGCATCACCGCCGATAATCCTACCAGCACCGCCCCCTACAGTTAATAAATTATTTGCCGATGTAATATCAGAAAGGCTTGTGACTCCAGTGCCGCCCTGATTAACGGCAATAGTTGTGCCTTCCCAAGTTCCGGTTGTAATAGTTCCTATTGTTGTAATATTCGATTGACCAGCCCAGTTGGTGTCTATAGCTATTTCATGAGCAGTACCTTCTCCATTGCTTGAACCACTTGATGAGATACCAGTACCGGGAACGATAGTTGCTACATAGTCACCGACTGTGTGAGTGCCGAGAGTTACTGAATTATTACCGGGAAAACTAGTGCTTCCTGACCCACCAAGAGATTCTGGTAGTGTTGAACCACCAAATAACCAAGTCCTAACGTCAGTTAAGCTGTTTGCACCAGTACCACCTTTATTAACAGGTACAATTCCGCTATATTCGGTGTTGGTAATACTAATTACACCATCAGTGCCGATTTCACTCCATGAGAAGTTTATATCGCCACTAGCAGTGCCTGCACACGCCACATGCTTCCATTCTGAACTCGAATAAACTAATATATCTTTATCTGCGGGCGCTCCAGAGGCCATGTCACTCAGGTCGTTAAAGTCGAGAGTAACAGTAAAGTCAAGGGTTCCATCACCATCCTCGTAAGCAACCGTAATACCACTTTCTGTATTGCCTGTTACCATAGCCCCAACTATGTCTTGGACTTCTTCTGTGGTAAGTTTAGCGGCGGCTGCGATTGTAATACCGCCATCAGCGTTTGTAATTGTTACGTTGGAACCCGCTGTTAATGTACTCGCAGTAGCTCCACTAGAACCACCTATTAACAACTGACCATTGCTAAGCGAAGTCACTCCTGTGCCGCCACGAGCCACTGTTAAAGTTCCAGTTGTTCCAGCGACTATTGGAAGTCCAGTTGCATCATCTAAAGCGAAAGCTGGAGTAGCATCGCTTGCACCCAAAGCAAGTTCAATTCCCCCATAGCTCACGGTAGAATTAGCTAACATGTCATTGGAGACTTGAACTTCTCCAATAGCTCCAGCACTAGCTGCACCCAAAACTCTATTAGCGGTGGTAGTGTGTTGCATTTTAGCATAAGTAACAGCGTCATTAGCTATCTTTGCGGTTGTTACTTGTAGATCGCCTATATGGGCGGTATCAATAGACCCATCAACGTAATGCTCACTATCAACAGCATCATCGGCTATCTTTGCTCCAGTAATAGCGTCGGCTGCTATTTTTGCAGTCGTAACTTGTAAATCGGCAATATGCACAGTATCAATAGCGTCATCAGCTATGTCTAAAGTTACAGCAGCGCTTTCAGAACCGCTATTTGCAACAGTAATAGTGCTATCCCCAGAGTCAGCAATAGTGGCTACATAGTTTCCGGTAGTATGCGTGCCAAGAGTGATTAAATTATTAAGAGTGGTAGCTCCTGTTCCACCATCTCCAACAGCAAGGGTTCCAGTAATAGAACTAGCGGCTAAGTCTATAGCCAATTCACCGGACTCAATAACTGCTCCACCATTAGCTTTTAAATCCAAAGCAAATGCTGTACCAGACAAGTCTAACCCATCACCAGCGGTATAAGTGGTATTGTTATCGGTGGCTGCTATTGTTAGAGTGCCAGCCGCATCGTCGTATGTTAAACCAATATTAGCGCCAGCAGTTAATAAGCCATTAACATAATCTTCAACCGCCTCTTGAGTCATGTCAGCAGAAAGAGTGTCTCCGGTGAGGGTGATTCCAGCACCAGCAACTAAATTAGTATCAGAACTAATGTCAACTGTATGAGACAGATTACCACTAGCATCTATATACACAGATTTACCAGCAGGATAAGTTCCAAAAACAGTATGCGTACCAGTAGACAGTGTAATGGCGTCTGTGTCACCATTACTATTAGCTAAAACTGTTGTGCGAGCAAGAGTGTCTGGAGAAGCATCGGTAACAGTTCCAATACCCACTTCCCATGCTGTGCCATTGGCGTCTTCTATCGCATAAAAAGTGGTATTGCCATTACCAACACCAGCAACAAAGCTTTGAAACCCACCAGCAGCACCAGCAAGATTAATAGTGCCAGTACCAGTGCTAGTGGTAGTCTCTTTTACTCTATCTTTAACTACGAGAGCCATGATTCACCCCTTAATTAATAAAGGTGATTAGGCAAATGTAATATCTAAATCACCAGCGTTAAACTTAAATACATCGCCATTCTTTACGTCTCTGGCAGTGGTTAAAGAGCCGTGTAGCAGAACATTACCACCAGAAGAAGCATCTGCAATGATAACGCCGGAAATATTATCCCAGTCACCTGTTGCGGTTGGGAATGTAATAGCTCCAGTATTTTGGGTTGCACCATCACTCATTGCATCCCAAGCGGTAACTTGAACTCTGGCGTAAGCTCCACCGCTAGCTTCTTGTGTTAAGGTTCCAGCTTCTACTACGGGTGCATCATAAAACTTAATGAGACCTACATAAACACTTGTGCCGGGAGTGGTGTAAGCCGTGTTTCTTAAAACATGATCGCCAATCTTGTTTTCAAGATATGTTGACATAGCTGACATATTTTATGTCTCCTCTTTCTAGAAAGATGTTAATTCTGTTCGCTTCCATGTATCAGTATCTACACAAATATAAAGGTGGTATATGTCATCAGCATTTTTGCCAAATTTTGTTTCACCCTTAACACAAGTCTCAGTTGCGCTAGCTGGTATTGTGCTATCCCAAAAAAATAAAGAATCGCCAACATCTGTAAAAACACTTCTAATATCTAATGGACTGATAAGTGCAGAAGAGTTATCTGGCAATTTATTGCTAACTTGAGTCGCTAATTCGGTTTTAGTTCTTTTGGTCATATAGTGTAGTCCAATTACGTTGTTTTATTCCGTATTATTATACACCATATAAAAAAACCGCCCCTAGAAATCTAGGGACGGTCTTATCTCGTTGGCTATATAACCTAAGATTCTTAGAAAGAACCAAGTAGGATGCGTCTGTTGTCCAGAACAGCAAAGCCAATTTCAGCCCAACCATAGAAGCCAGCTCTTTGCTGACGGTGCAATGCATCGTCTTCAAAAATCTGAACGTCTTGCTTGACAGGCATGATAAAGCTGTCATTAGCAGACAGGTCAAGACCTACTACGAGTTCAGGGTCAGTACCATTCAAGCTACCAGAAAGCTGGTTGCTAAAGAATAATTGGTACTCCTGAGATTCACCCATTTCATCCATGTCGTGGAGGTTCACGCCAAAGATACGGGTGATTGCAGCGCCATCATCTCCAGCCTGATAAATTTCACGACGAGTGATTTCGTCAACTTGATCCAGACCCCAGTTACGGATGTCTTCAAGAGCTTCAGGTGAGAGGTAAACGTCTGTCAGTCTACCACGATTCAAAGAACCGGAGTTACCGCCAGCGTTTCGACGCATAACAGTTTTCATCAAAGAGATGAGACGTTTGGTGAACTGACCATCAGCAGCGTCAGCGTCATAGACCAAAACGTTTCGGTCAACGCCAGCGGCCAACAGTGTGTGCCAACCATCGTCGTTCATCTTCTTAACAAAGCCAGCTTCGAGAACTTGCATTGCGCGACCCACAACATCCCAACGGGCTTCACGAGCGTAGCGAAGAAGGTAATCAATCGAGGAAGCGACTGAATAAGTCGGAACCATGACGTAATCGCCTTCGACAGCACGTTCGGGAATACGACCGTGACCGGGATTAGTGTAAGCCACATGATCGTTCTCTGTGCCGGGGGCTAAGAGGTCAAGTGGAAATTCAGCGGCAGAGCCGGGAGCCATCTGGATCTTTTCAAAGATTCCATCAAGAACGTCGCCAACCAAAACACCCTTACGAAGGGGAGTTTCAAGAGCAACCGCTAGTTCTCGCTGTGCAGCGAGAGCCTCATTCTTTTCGGCGCTACCGGAGCGCTGAATGAGTTCGATAAAATGATCATCAGGTTTAGTCATTCTACTCATGATTATAGTCTCCTATTAAGGGTTAATTATACGTCAGTGCCTGCGGCATCTGCTTTATTCATCGGAACAGGCAGGTTGACTTCAACCTTAGCGTAACCGTCTTCGTCCTTAGTGGACATAAAACGACCTACAGGACTGTACTTGGTATCAGCAACAGAACCTGCTACTGCAAATTTACCAGTGTCTGCATCGTCAAGGAAAGCAAGAGCGCCAGCGGTAGGCGTTCCTTCAATCTGGTCTGTTACAACATAACCCTTCTTCAGGATAGCAACTTTGCCACCTTTCTGGACTTCATCTTTGTGCCAGTTGATATGCTGGCGGGTGAGGTCAAGATTTACTACATCATTGAGCAAAACCCCAACAGGGATATTGGTAGTGCTTGCCGCAGCAACCGTTACCAAAGCTCCAGCCTGATCCATTGCAGCACCAGAACCAGCGGTACTGATTACAACGATCTGGCCTCTTTCAGCAGTTTCATTCATGAAATAGCTAATATCGACATCGAGTTCATTTCTATCAGCTTTTAAAGCCATTGTAATGTCTCCTTAAAAAACACGTTTACTTATTAAGAGTTGCCGTTGAACGAAGAACGTTGGTCTCAAGCCACTCACTTGCACTTGCTCGCAATTCATCAGTAGAATCGTCTCCAGCATCTGCTAGTGCAGCTTCAGCTTCTTCTTCTACATCTTCAAGAACTTCAGCTTCGGCTTCAACTTCAGCTTCATCAGTTTCTTCAGCTTCAGCTTCATCAGCTTCTTCTGCTTCTACTTCTTCGGCTTTTACTTCAGCTTTCTTCTTAGCTTTTTTCTTGCCTTCGTCTTCGTCTTCTTCGTCTTCGTCCTTTTTAAGCCATGGAGGTGCTGCACCCTTTTTCTTTGCGATTAGGGAAACAACTTCCTCGAACACTTCTTCGCTAGCTTCAGCAAACTTCTCAATAGCTGCTTCAGCTTCTTCGCTGTCCAAACCGGCTTCAATGAGCAAGCTCTTTCGAGCAAGCACTTTCTTCTCGGTTTCATGAGCTTCAATCTTTTCGTTGGCAACAGCCAACTCTTCGTCCTTCTTAGCAATTGCTTCTTCAAGTTCGGCAACCTTGGCTTCAGCAGCTTCTACAGCAGCTTGAGCTTCGGCAATAGCCGTGTCTTTTTCTGAAACAGTAGCTTCAAAAGCTTCAATCTTAGATTGAAATTCTTCATCTTTTTGGTTAGTAATTTCAGCCTTAAGAGCATCAGAGGCTTTCTTAGCGGAAGCTAATTCAGCTTTAAGCTCTTCTACCTGTTCTTTGAGAACATCAGACATATCTTTATTCTCCATTATAAAACTAGAGTTAGTTATTTGTTCTGCTTGTGAACCCTCAAAAGGATTAACGTCGTTAAGAATCACGCTGCGCGGATTTGCGGGGTTTCTAACAAGACCCTTCCCAGAAAACGCAATGTTTCTTAATAGTCTTCCTATGGTGTATCCTTCATATTTTCCTTCTCCTCCATATGCTCTAAGGTGTTTTGTTAAAAAAGCCGACGCATCATCTCTTGCTATAACCTTATGTTCACCTTCCGGTGTGATTACAGCGTAGTCAAAATTATTGAAAAGGCATTCCATGGAAACAAACCATTCACCTTCTTCAATTTCCGCGATAATCTTAGCCATCCTCTCTCTTAGCTCGTCCGTAGTCCAGCTATTATAAAGAACAGCGCTTGTTGCTATATCGAACTTTTCGATTTCTGCAACGTCATTAACTTCGTTTCCTTCTTCATCAATAACAGCACTAGCTGTTATATGGCCGATTATATCAGACTCATCATGCATGAAGTTGAACTGCTTATCAACCGGCGAATCTTTAGCAGCCCAAGTTTCTCCTTTATCAAAAACATCATCATTTTTATTCCATCCAGTCGAAACTAAAATAGAATTCAAATAATATAGATCAACTTGATCTTTGTTCTCAGCAGAAGTTTCTTCATTAGCAGCAACCAACATTTTAACACTTTGTTTTTGTTGTTTACTAGGAGTATATGTAGCAACGGGACAAGTATATGCTATACTAGCACTTGACTTAATGGTGTCTTCTAGCCCAGCGTCTATTTCGTCTTGATATATTTTCATGTATCACCTCAAAAGAATATACACCATAAACAAAAATAAATCATAAAAACGTTAACCTGTTTTACTTAAAGCATAGCAGGAAACATTGATCCGTCTAACTTCATCAATGTTCGGTTGTCTTCCATTTTTGTTAAGAAAGTCCTCTTTGAGTCCTGCCAAAAGTTTAGATGTGCTGGCATCAACCGAAATCGGTCTACTCAAAAGGTCACTAACAATCTCTGGTGTCACCTCTATAAAGGGTTGCATACCACACAGTATACAAAGCTTAAGATGTTCCAATTGCTCTACTTCGCTTTTGGTTAGCGATCTAAGGCTAGCCTTTTCATAATGTGCAAGTATCGCTGGATTAATAATATCGGATATTTTAGATTGTGCCTCATGCGCCCACAAAGAAGTCACGACAAACTCGGAAGAATTTACCGTTTCTCTTGGTTTGACATCTCTCTGTTTTCGCTTTTGTTTGTCCTTAGAGTTTTTTGGTCTACCATCTTCCGGTCTGCCTTTTGGATCAAACTCTTTTTCTTGTTCGATCTTTTTCTCTTGTTGTTTGTCAAATTTCTTTTGGTCTCTTTCGTCTTGTTTATCTTTTATCTCATCTTTCTTTTCTTCAATTTGTTCGTCGCTTCTTCTATCCTTTGGGTTTGTAAGTGGATGATCCCCAGTATCATCGCAAGGGACAATTCCAACATCTTCAGGAGCGATCATATCTTTAGTCAAAGCAATCTTCTCAAGATCATTGCGATGTTGTGGATTATGATAAGGACTTGCCTTTTGAGGCATAGATTCATTCCTTCTGTCTTTTACTTCCCGTCTAATTCTAATCTTCTCAATTTCAGGAATTTCCCCAAATCGTTCGACAAGAGTTTCAGAACTAATAATGTTTCTATCGGCTAACTGAATGAGAAGGGTTTTCTCCGACGCTTCATCAGATAAAACCATTTGGTCGAAGTGAATTTTAGCAGGAAGCCTAAATCCCATAGCTTTCTGAACTATTTCTAGTTCTTGGTTCCACCAATTCACCAATACCTGACGACCGTATTCCAATCTTTCGACGAGTGTTTTAAGACTAATAAAATTATTAGTAAAACCGCCCCCAGTATTAGCCATACCTGTGAGGGTAGGGGGAATACCAAGCCCAGCGTAAATATTAGTGAGAACCGGCTCATACTTCTCTTTTCCTAAAAACCTAAATACCTGAGTGCTAGATTCCGTAAACTTAAGTTCCGGCCCCCATACCAGATCCATAGTACCACCACCAACATTGCTAGCTAATATATTTCTTAGCTTATTAATAGCAGCTTTAGTTGGGAGTATTTTATTATCTAGGTCTCCAAGGCTCCATAGTCTTATATTAGAAATAGCGCCATCAAGAGCTGATATATCTGCTAGTTTCATTTTTTCTAACATGATAATATCATCAAGAATTGCGTATATCATTGGGTTAGACCAAACAAGCCAGTCATCTTTTTTGTAGTAATATACTGAAACCTTTTCTGGGTCTAGCGGAACAACGTTTTGCCCGTTTTTAATCGCTTCCAAAATATCTGGAGGAAGCATAGCTGTTAGGTTTTTATGATGTGGGGTGTTTTGAGTTAAACCCCTCTTAGCTAATCCCCTGACGAGCTTTGAAACCTTTAATGCGTATTGAGGCTGACCAACAAAAGTAGCAAGTTCATTACCAATAACTTCAACAGACAATGGGTTTAAAAAATCAAACTTCCACGGTATTTCTCTTCTATTAACCTTTAGGTCAATAACCTCCATGTCTGCATCAGCCATGGATCGGAGTTGTTTTTCTGTTCTTTTATTAATCTTTGCGGTTCTACGTTTTACTACTACATTTCCGCATCTATATAGGGTGTTTAAAAACCTCTCTGTTCTTTCTTTTCCATTTACCTTTTGAAACCACGCTCTAAAGAATTTTTCAATACGTTTATTTGGGTGGACTATGGTTATTCCCTGTCCAGCAAAATCTGCCATAAGATCAATGACATTACGAATAATCCCAACCTTGTCATAAGCGGCCATGCACATGCGTATGGCTTCTTGCTGTCTTTTAGGTACAGCCTCTTCAGATCGAAAACGATTATAGTCTTCTCTGGTAAACCCAGTTCTAACCGAACGATTAGGTTCAATATCTAAAAAAGACCTACGATTATAAGCTACAGCCTTTTGAATTCCGTCATAAGAATCAATATTGTCTGAAGTATCAGCAAGAGCTTGTCTTTTTCCAGAGTCATCAGACCAAGTTACAAATGCTTGGGCTTTTTGCTGATCTTGAATTGGGTCTTTAGCCATTTTTATACCTATTGAATTGTAATTGGAATGATTGAAATTTTAATCTGTATGATTATACACCAAATTAATATACATCTTTCATTCCTTCGGTAAACCAAGCTGGGCCTACATATTCTGGGCCATCCATACTACCCCTCATGCCTTTAGCAAACCCACCGACTGTATCATAAACCGGAGGTGGAGGTGTGCGCAATATCTTTCTTGCAGACATGTTTGCCATAATTAAAGATGAATAGCGGTCTTTTCTGAGTCTATCTTTTCTACCACCGGGAAGTTTAACCTCTGGAGTATCCCACTTATCTCTACCAGAAGTTGTTTGTGTCATAATTATCATGGAAAGCTCATCTTTAAGCTCTTCTATTTCCATAACACAATCTTCTAAAGTATCATAAAGCCTACTCTTTAATTTATCATCAGATATAGCTAGTCCTAAAGTAGCAGAGTCAAAGTAGGGAAACAGTACCGTTTTATCCTCAAAGTCTTTTCTTAATCCATGATTAGCTTCTCCAACCCAATCGGACTTTGCAAATTGAACCATTTCTACAATATGAAGTCCCGGTTCTCCGTCAGTATCTTTTTCTTTCTTTTCGTCTATAGTAGGCCAAATTGGTAATTCACCTTCTCTTATTTTGTCTTTATCATGCAAAGCTTCAATAATGGCTATACCACCACCCTGTGCATCAAGAGCGATTTCTTGACAGGGAAACACCTTCATTAGATCTCTAATTTTTCTAGCGCAATAAGAATAGAAATCTGTTTCATCGGCAACACCCGCTTTAAGTTGTTCTTTGTGCCTGCCTCTATTCGTAGTCCAGCAGTAAACAATTCTGCTATGGTCTTCGTGAACCTCCATGATGACAATCGAAAAGTTGTCAACTTCAGAAGCGGGGTCAATACCATAAACGTATCTGCAATTAGGATTACCCCTGAGAACTGCTTGAAAATCAACTTCTCCACTTGGAAGGCTGATTGGGTTCTGTGGAGTAGCTACGCAGGACTCAATGAGAGAGCGTTTAAAGAACCCATTGCTATCAGTGGAGAAACATGCCCCAAACTCCATTTGATAGATTCCTGAGTGGACTGTGGCCTTTGAGCGAGCGACTTGAGCGGCATCCATAAATCCTTCAGGCAAAAGCTCAAAAGGAACTCGAATAATTGAATACTGCCTCCAATCAAAACCGTTTGGAACCTCATCATCCCCAAACATCTCGCCAAGTTTTTTAGGATCACCTTTACTATTAATAAAACCTCTCCATTTTTTCCAATATTCAGCAAAGTGGTTAAAATCATAATACGCTGTACCAGAAAGAATGATTTGGTTTGCGCCTTCTTCATGGGCTTCTTGTTCGTCTTCTGACATTTGCCCAAGTTCAATGGCCTTCTTTTCAGCAGCTACCCTTCTTACGTTCTCAATAGGTGACGCACTGACAGCAGCAAAACCAGCAACAACGTTTTCAAATATCTCTCTAGGAATAGATGCAAATTCATCAGCAATAATATCATTAGCACGTTGACCACGAATTTTACTACCATCACCAAGAGGTAGGCATGTAATAGTGCTTTCCCCTATTTTGAGCCTACACATATCAACATCTCTTCTTGGCCCACCATCTCCACCAACAATATCCCTTAATAAAGGAGAATTACGCCAAACAGTATCCATGTATTCAAAGAGAACCTTAGATTGTCTAAAAGCAGCACCAACAATAACAATCTTTCTTCCGGGCATTAAAAGAGCGCGAAGTATAGCGTATACAGAAAGGATAAAAGATTTTCCAAAACCACGACTAGCGATTAGCATTGGAAACTTTCTGCTCCACATCTCCCTAAGCATTAAGGCTTGGGTGGGCAATAGATCTATATTCAGAATTTGCTTACAGATAAATGAGAAGTATTCTGGATTGGTCATCAACCACGTTAGCTTGGTTGTAAACTCTTCTTCTGTTTGTATAGAAAACGGATTAACGATTTTAGACTCGTCTATATTTAAATTGAGCCAAGCGTCATTAATTACTCTTATGTTCTCACTCTGCTTGTTCACGCAGTAATATCTCCGTAACTTCGTCGAATATAATCATCGCTCTCTGTTCTGCGTTTTCTTTGTCTTGGGCGAATATTAACTCCACACCATAGTCTTCTTCGTATTCACGCAATTTTTTCCACATGAACTTTCCGTTCATTCTTACATACTGTCTTTGTTTTTTTGGTATGCCTGAGTTCTCTGGAAAATTCATGAGATCATCTATGCTAAATTCCATAATGATATATTTCCAGCGAAAGTTAGACATTCGCTCTACTTCGCTTTCAAACGCTTTTCTTTTTTTACCAAGGTTCATAGCAAGTTCGCCAGTAGAAGCTTTGCGCTCTATTACTAAATGCTTCTCTAATCCCTTGGCCGTATAGTCTCCTGTTTTTAGACCCCAGTCAGCAACAGCTATACATCTATCGAAAGAACAAAAGTTCCAACCATTCTTTTCTCTTGTGTCTTTTAGAATTACGTGTTTTTTGCTCATGCAATAGGTCTTAAACTAAATGGTCTAACTTCGTGTGTATGATCTATTCCATCAAAATTAATGCTGCTAAAATCAATAGCGTAGCCTTCTAGATATCTAGAGTTCAGCTCCTCAAGTGAAAAATGATTAAAGTGAGCTGCTGGATGCGTAGAATTGTAATTCATGCAAACGACACGACTTTCTTTTGGGCAGCAGAGTAAGTCTTGCTCTATAAACCTTCTGTTGTTTGTTGTGAAGTTTTCAACCTTTTGGGGAAATATCGCCCATTGGTTGTCTGTTTCCATGAATGTGTTTTGATTAAAAAGATCAAGAGCGTCTTGCGTTTTATATATGACACCATCCCAGCTAAAGCAGAAACCGTAGTTATCATGTTGGTGGTGATCTTTGAAGTTGTACTTTACAAACTCCCCATCTTCGTACACGGGCGTAATCTGTTTTTTGGTTTCTCGTGTCGTGTTGTTTCCCAGTCTTAGGCTTAAGCACCAAGAATCATCTCCTTTTTTTGCCAACAGTTCTTCGGGAGACATTCGGAGAGGTTTGTAAAAAATGCAATCATCCATGAACAAGGCGAAATGCCCGTCCTTGAACATATTTAAAAAGGAGTAAAAGTTCTCTAGCAGATAAGTCTCTCTCCAATGAAATATATTCATGTTCTCAGAGAGTAGCTTTTGGTAGCCCTGTTCAAAGGCTTTGGTGTTTGCGTCCCAGATTACATAAGGTTGAAATATTCCAGTCGCATTAAAGTAAAGACTCTCCAACAGGAGTCTTAATTGGGAGGCTCTATTTTTGCTAATTATTAGTGCCGGTATTTTTCCCATTGTTTTTCCTTACTATATCCATAAAGAGAGGCTCGTAATGAGCTTCGTCTCCTGTTATTTCCTTGTGGCATTTCCAGCATAAAGTGATACCATTATCAATATCATATCTTAGGTATGCCGCATCTGCCCATCTTTTTATGTGATGTGCGTTTAAAGCCCTCTTATAGCCACATCCCGGCATCTGACATTTATGCTCGTCTCTTGAAAAGACCCTTTTTCTCCACTCCGCATAAATCGGGTCGTTATAATCTCTTTTCATTTAAAGTGATCCGTTGAATTGAAGTAACGCTCTCTTTTTCCTCTTCGAGAATTTTTTGCTTTTCCATCTCGCATTCTGGACATCCTTTTTTGAATTCGACATGGGGTTTCAAGAAATGATGCAAGGCAAACATTCTCAGTGTATTCATTCTTTGTTCCATAATTAACTGAGAAAGACCGTTGTAAACATCTTGTTTGAATTCTCTATCTCCGGCCATTAGCTCTTCTATATCGCCAGTAATAGGTTTTTCTATTTCAAGTAGGGTTGGTTTCTTGCTTGTGTTTGCTTCGTAGTTTATATACCCAACTGATACGGTGGAGATAAAATTTAGTAATAGTAGAAATACAATTAATTTTTTCATTTTAGCCTCGTTTGCAATTAAGCGTGTGGTCTGACTTTTGTTAGTTTAATTACCTTCACTGAATGACACATTTCATCTTCTAAATAATCTACTACTTCATCGCTGATTTGCTCTGATATGATTTTATCTTGTAGCTTATTAAAAGCTGCGTGACATGCTCCGTCTGGACTTTCCGCATCCACAAACAAATGATTTTGTTTTCTTACACTATATCTAATCCCCAACTCACTTAGTGCATCCATGGCTTTTGTTGCGTCTATCACAACTTTGTATATCATATTGCACCATTCTTTTAACTAACCCTTTAAAGTCTATCTTAGGTTCCCAGTCTAGCCTTCTCTTTGCTTTATGAGACAGCCCTCTAAGGTATGGTACTTCAGAAGGTCTTTTTAACTCAGGGTCTATTTCTATATAATCAGTGTACTCATTAATATTTATACACTGAAAAGCCTCTTTTACGCATTCTTCTACTGAATATGTCTTACCTGTTGCTATTACAAAATCCATAGGTTCATCGTATTGTAGCATTAACCACATAGCTTTTACATAGTCTTCTGCGTGTCCCCAATCACGCTTTGCAGCTAGATTCCCAAGTTTGAGTTTGGGAATACTACGACCCGTCTGGGTCGCCCAGTGGAGGTCAGCCACATAGCGGCTGATCTTCCTCGTCACGAATCGCTCGCCTCTTCTTTCCGATTCGTGATTAAACAAAATGCCGCCACAGGCAAATAGGTCATAAGAGCGGCGGTAAAGGGCAACTGAATGGTGAGCAGCCAGCTTAGATATAGCGTATGGAGATTGCGGTGCGAAGGTGGTCTTTTCATCTTGATACTTCTCACGATTATTATCGAGGTTATATTGGTCTCCAAACATCTCACTGCTACTTGCTTGATAGAACCGTGGACGGTTCCCCATCTGCCGTATTACTTCGAGGATATTCATACATCCTTGACCGGTTACATTCCAAGTTAAGCTCGGTTGCTCAAAGG
>VTLG01016168.1_pt1 | contig 66948 bp, 55 predicted proteins | sample 4694571 | NCBI WGS metagenome assembly VTLG01 (sample SAMN12604809, study PRJNA352737) | marine metagenome | biome: ENVO:00000447; feature: ENVO:00000209|ENVO:00000569|ENVO:01000036; material: ENVO:00002151; isolation source: viral sequences binned using virsorter ...
AATTTTGGAAATCATAAACGAGAGTTGTATCGGTCGCGGCCCCTCTAACGCCCGAAAGCTCGGCGCGATGGTAGCCAAGTGGCCTGCTCGTATGCTTATGTCGTGCATCATTTCACCCCCAACACTTAACCATTTGCATCGCTCCAAGGTAACACAGGAGTGCCGCTTGTCGGTGTTTTTAGTTCTTCTACCTCTGCGCTGACCTGTGTTTCGAGAGCTGCCACTTGGTCGTCGCCTAGCGCGGCTTTTGCCCACTCGACAGCTTGCTCTTCGGTGACGCTTGCATAGGGCGTAAAGTTGTCTGGGTTTGGCGGTGTGACCGAAATCGCCCCCACCGTAGATGCGGCCAGAGGTCTTGTAACGCCATCGGGATCTACAAAAGTGCCATCTGTTGCTGTGACCCTCCACGCAACCGAAGTAACTACATCTGACAACGCGCCATCGGTGTAAGTGACTTCCATCGTATCAACTCCCCACGCAAGCGTCATGGCATCAACTTATTTTGAGAGTGCCCGAGTCATTCCAGAGGCTGTTATTAACGCCCGGATCAGAGGTCGGGAGTCCAGCCATTAAAATGTAGTTGCTGCCAAGCCGCAGTGCTTCGTTGCCTCCAGCTACGAATCTCATGTAACCATCGGCGGGGGTTGAGTCGTGGCTGTAAGAGATCGTGCCGCGATATTGCGCCGCGCCAGATGTCCCGTCAGCAAAGTCGATGCGGCCTTGCCCGTTGTCTGCATTGGCGAGCGTCATTCCTGACGACGCACCCGACGATGTATTGGCAATCACAAGGTTGGTGGTGTAGTACGAACTCGGTGAGGTCGTCCCAATCCCTAATCGGCCAGCAATCGTCGTGGTGCTGCCGATGGTTAGGGTGCTCGCCATGTCCACAGCCCCGTCTATATCGACCACATCAAGGTTGGCTGTGCCATCGACATCCAAATCGCCAGACGTATTAATAGCGGTCAGGGTTCCTACCGAGGTAATGTTTCCCTGCGCGGCTGTTGACAGGGTTCCCACTAGAGCCGTGTCTGCGGTGATAGTCCCGCCGTCGATGTTTGAACTGCCCACGTCGATGTTGCCAAACCCCGACGTAATTGAGCCAGCGTTCAGTGCGCCTACTGACGTAATCTGTGTCTGCGATGCCTCGACGTTTAGCGTGACTGAGCCAGACGTGCCACCACCAGACAAGCCTGTCCCTGCCGTGACGCCTGTAATATCACCAGCAGCGAGGTCTAAGATGTTCGCGAGACTGTCTTTCTTAACGACGTTGTCGTCGTTGTCATAAAACAGAACCAAGTCCGCAGTTGCCGCTGTGCCCGATGCTGCGCCGTCGATGAGATTCGACCCGCTGGCATACTTAACAGAGAACTCGCTGCCTGAGAGGGTCAGCCCGGTTCCCGCTGTGGTAGTTGTCCCTGTAGCGGTAATCGTCGTGCCACTAATCGACATACCACTGCCAACCGTAAGCCACTCGAATTTGCTGGCACTGTCATCCCAGAACGCGATGCGATCGGCATTTGGGTCCGTTAAATCCTCAAAGCCAAGGTGGTCAAGTGCCAACGTGACAGATCCCGACGTGCCGCCACCCGTTAACGCTAACCCAGCAGTAACCGCAGTTATGTCGCCAGAGTTATTCGTAAACGGCAGATCAGAGACGTTGCCATATTTAACGCCGTTGTCGCCAACATCGACATACGCAATCCGGTCGCCCGTTGCGATAGCGGTTCCTTGTAAATCGGTGCCCTGTTGGATGTAGTTGTCGGTGCCTGCCACATCTATGGCAACCGTTCCGGTTGATGGGGACGTTAGCCCATTCCCAGCGGTCGAGAACGCTCCCGCAGTAAATCCCGAATCGTTCAAGAACGCAGATAGCGGAACACCCGACACGATGTCGGAATATGTGCCAGAGCCTGACGGCGAGTAAAAGACCAGCTTGTCGGTACCCGCCAACGTGCGGTCAGGTAGGCCAGACAAATCGCTCGTCGTCTTTTCCCAGAGCATCGCGCTGGCTTCGCTGAACCCTCCGACAAACTCATCTTTAAAAGAGTGTGCTGCGCCACCCGGAGCTATGCCGTCATTCCAAGCAAACGCCGTAATGGTAGCGATAAGGTCGTACCATGATGTCACCCAAACCGTGAACTCGTGCCCCATGATGTCGTGGCACTGAGTAACTACGCCTTTTGACCAACCTCTGCCCCTCCGTGCGGTGCCAGTGCGTGGGTCGATGCCTACATAAATGTCTGACTCAATGGCTACAACGTCGCCCGGCTCCAGATACGGCTTTGCGGTATGGGATTCAAAGTGGATCTGCGACATACCGTTGACAAAGTTGGCAATCATTCGGTCGCCAATTTTGTCTGCTTGAGCCGAGGTGCGTAGCCATCTTGCTACGCCGTCATCTAGCTGGTTGGCTTGCGCGGTCGCGATTGGTCCCAGCCTGTCCAGCACGGTCTGCGACGGCTTTGCTTCTTGTTGTGCCGTGTACCCGCTGCCATCCCAACCGTAAGGCACGTCGAAACTTGTAATCCGTCGATCAAAGCCCGTGTCAGTGGATAGAACTGTTACTTCATCATACGGAAACGCTGCGTGGTCTGACACTAGTGTCGAAGCCGTTTGCGGCGGGTCTTGCTCGTTATCGAATATCTTTCGCGATACGATCTTGCCTTGACTGCTGATGGTGGCCGAACCGTTTATGAAGTTCAGCTCCCGCAACACGTCGATTGCCTGCGTTTCGACAGAGATGGTCTTAGTGACGTTGTAGGCGGTGTCGGTTTCTTCGATACCTTGCCCACGGTAGCGCGCTTGCACGGCGGCTTGCGTGGCGATGATGTCGTCGTAGACAGATTTAAGCGTTGCGTTTTCGTACTCTTTCGGTGCGCGTGTCCCGCTGGCTTTTGGGGGAATCGACACCAAAGCGTATTGCAAGACCGACACCAACTGCACAAAGATGCCGCTCTCGCTTGGCTCGTAGTCAGCGACAAGGAAATCGTCAATGTGCAGCCACCAACGCTTAGCAAGATCGGGATGCCCGACATGAATCCGAAACAGCAACTCGTTGAGCTGCTTTGTTGCGAATATGTCGTCGGCCCAAGACCTGTAATCCTTTTCCCCGTCTCGGTGCAACAACAAAGACGCCGTCGGGATCTCTGACTGAGCCGTAATAGGGTCAATAGCCCAGCTTGCCGATTGCACCTCAACCAACCCGTCTACCACTTCCGTCTCTAGCTCCTGCAACCCTACTGAATACAGGCGGGGCGTGTGGTTCGTATCTGCTGAAGTCGTCAGCGTCACTTTGACTTGGTATGACTGCTGGCGCGTCATCGCTGAGAGGTCGGTCCCATCCTCGCCTGACCGATCCTCGCCGATGATGTCCGCATCCACAAAGTTGTACCACGTTGTGTTTGCGTCGTTGTATATCTGAGCCGTAATCGAAGTGTCGGATGGCGTTGCGGCTTTTAGGGTCAGCTCTAAGTCGGTGCCAGATGTTGGAGCTTGCCCAAGGTTGAACTTGTTGCCCGTGTCTATCCACTCGATCGTTGCCGTCGTGTATGCGCGGTTGCCGAGCAGAGCCATGTCTGGCACACCCGACGCCGCCTCCGCAGTAAACCTCAAATTGCTGGCTTCGACTGCTGTGTCGAGCGCGGTGAGGTTGTAGCGATATACGACGTTGTTGCCGCTGGTAGCAGATGACGCCGCCGAGTTGCACCGCCATGCCACGTTCGCAGCCGTCTCGCCGTTGCCCTTGAGAGCATACACGACCATCACGACGCTCGGGCCAGCAGGAACTACGGCAGCACTTCCAATCCTGCGGTCTGTTATGTCTGGTGGGCTACCAACAACAGGTATGCTGCCATCTGTGACAAACGAAAATTGCACATCGCCAGAGCTTGACCCAGCAGCCACACTGTCGCTTGCTAGGTATCGCAGGTTCCACGCTTCGTCGGGGCCGCTAATGTCTATGCCCATGAACTGGTACAAGACGCAATACCAGTGCGTTACCTCTTTGCCTGATCCAGTGTTTGGATCTAGGAACGCTTTTGCTCCCCAGATTTCCGTGCCCTGCGGGTCGTCCACCAACTCGACAACAGCAACTCCAAGCGGTGATTCTGTCGGCGGCACCAAGCTCGTAATGTCTGCGCTGGTGCTGACCGACTTGTCAGCCGACACAAACTCGGTGTCGCCTGCTCCAGCTAGGCGGCACCCACCGCTGTCAAAAATAGCGAACCGACTTGTGAGCGTAATGTCGCTCGTCGCGGCGTTAAACTCGTCGGCAGTGTCCTTAATGTCCGACGCCGTGATGGTGACAGTGGACACGATTGGGCGCGCTCGCTGCGGCGTCGCCTCGACGTACTCGGCGAGCTTTTCGTTGTTGTCGTATCCCTCTCTCATGTTGTCACGCCCCTCGCCAGCACCGCCAAACCAAGGGGGACTTCAAGGTTGAAAACGAGCACTGACAAGGGGACGTGAACAGCTTTTTTAGGCTGTTTTTCGGGCAAAACCGTAGAAAACCCGAAAATACCGCTGTAAAGCCCAGAATCGCGTTCTAAAGACAATCGGCCTCTTACCCTACTAAGTATACAGGCCATGCCGTCCTCGTGATTTTTGTTGTAAACACTAGGGTTTCGAGGGGTATCATAACGCCCTCATTTGGGCCATCGTCTTTTCGCCTCGGGCAACTTTGATCGCTTGATAGACCCCTGCGCCATACCTGTCTGTGCCGTGCGAGCCGATGTAAATGCGGGGCGATTCCCATGAGGTCGGAAGTGCTACTGCCGACGATTCCGTTGCCAGAGTTTCGGCACCTCCATCTATCGACTGCCCGAGCTGGACTGTCCCTGTCGCGCTCAACACTCCCCGCAATTCGACCTCGCTAGACCAGACTGCCGCCGAGGTTAACTTGGACTCCACGCCCGACGAGCCTACTGCGTAACCCAGTTTGTACTCCGTGCCGCTAGGCACTTCGAGCTGCAACCGTGACCCACTTGACGCGCTGGTCCCGCCGATGTGCAAGATGCCCTGCGTAGCTGCGAGCTTGAGAGAGCCAGCATCTTGAAATTTGGCGTACACGGTCATGGCCTGCGGTGGTGCTACAAAGTCGGCGTAAAATGTTTCATCTTGCGGCGTCCCGCTTTGGCTAACAATGGAGTACCGAGGCGAGGTGTCATTGTACACGTTGACCCTGTACACAGTAATGGCTGGACAAGCTGCGCCCGAACAAGTCACCGACGACTCGTTGCTGTAAACATAGACCCTGTGAGCTACCGCTGAGCCACCGCTTTCGTGAGTGCACGAGGTGGTGTTGCCATAAACTGCCCAGAAACCATTGCCGATGTATCTGCTGCCAAGATGGGTGCCTGTCGTGGCGGTGATTGTAGGTTTGCCAGCAACCCAGCCCGTGATCGTAAGTCGCAGCCTCCACGCTGAAGCGTCGCTGTCCTCTAGTCCCAGCATCTGGTTTCCAGACGATGGCATAGTGCCTTCTTTAATCACAAACACCGCAGATTTTATGCCCGTATCCGAAAACGCATTGATGCCTGCATTGCGACCACGCGACGCGCCACCTGTCGCGCCTGTGATCGTGTAGGCCCCTGTGCCGCCAGCGGGATCGGATACGTTCGACGTAATTGTCGTGCCACTGGTTTGGTTGTCAGACCATGACGACACTGCGTCGGTTTGGTGCAGATTGGTAAACGCTTGTTCTATCAACAGAGACGGGGTGCCATCATTCCACGAAACGCGAGGAATGTTGGCGTCGGTCGTAACGATTCGCCCCGACCCGCCCACATAGGTGGTCGCTTGTGCGGCACTGCCCTGCGCTCGCGTGAACGTAGCGGCATTATCCTGCGCCTCTGACTCACGCCACACAATCGTGCCATGCCTTGAAACGCACTCGCCGCCAGCAAAAAAGAGAAAATCGCTCATAGCAGCACCTGTTGGTATTCGACCATTGCTAGAGCGAGATCACGGCCTCGCCTACCCGCTGCCTGTGGTGCCGCATAGCTACCAGAGGGCGCATAAGCCAGCCACGACCGCTCCGCATGGCCGAGTTCGGAGGTGTACCACATCGTGTGGCCTTGCCAGAACAGGCTGTGGATCACCCACTTGGCCGTCGCCCATTCTGTTTCATCACGCAACATGAGCTGCACTTGGTTTTGCCTACCCGTCTGCAAGTACCCTGTGGGGCTGCCGTTGCGCGCGCTTGGCTGATCTAGCCACTTTGGCTCATCATCCCACGGCATCCTCGTAATCTGTGGCTGCCACGACTTGCCTAGCCACAAGCCACCAACGCGCGGCCTCTCATTAGCACCCATCGCGTCTACTTGAAACCGCCAATACTTCGCAGACGTTTGCGCAAACCTGTAAATGATTGCGCCCTCGTCTGTCCTTACTGGGTGGCCGTCGCTTGCGTAATTGCCCGTGTATGTCTTGCTGGGCACTGTAAACGTAAACTCTTCATACGTCCCAAAGTCAGACTCAGAAGATGCCCACAGCCGCACCGTCTCGCCTGCGAGATTTGAGTTTCTGTCGAGCACTAGCATATCGGCTGCTCTAACCCTGTCGCACGTCACATCAAGGTCAGCGTTTGAGTTGGCGGCGGTCGGGGTGTAGTAGTCCCGACTATGCCGTCGAGCGTTGGCAACCCGATGCACCTCGTACCCGCTTTGCCCGTTGGCAGGCGTTGGCGTCGAGCCGCCTTCTTTAGTGCTCAACGTGTGGTTTGGGAATTGCCGAAGGTTGTAAAAGTTCTCACTCAGAAGACAGGTCATACGCGTCTCACTCTGCGCAGCTCACGACTGCGGCCTTGCTGCACTGTGATGGTGTCCACCAGAGTCTCAAGACCGGGGCCGTTGATGTTAACCACCACAGGCGCGGTCGGCTCGTCCATGAAGCGTGGCATCTTGGGGTTTGAGAACTCAGCTTTTTGACCGCTACCAAACACCCCAGCGGCACTAAGAGTGTCGCCCATCGATAAAATAGATCCCGCTTTACTGAAAAAATTGCTGATGGTGCCCGACAGACTAAAGATGTTCGCAACGCCACCCAAAAACCGCATCGCCTGACTTAGTTTTGAAAACGCCGACGACGCCTTGTCGGCCTTGTCGCCCATCAATTCGATTGCCAGCCCAGTGGCCTGTGCCTCAAATGCAGCTTGATTAAATGCTGGAATGAAGTCATAAGTTGTGTCCAACAATCCCTCGGCTGGCGGCCCAATCATTTTGAAATTTACCGAAGTGTCAGCAACAGCTTTTATTAGTGGCTTAATTTTTGTTGCTGCTTCTTCTGACGCATCCCCAACCGCCTTGATCACACCAGCCGCCCCACCGCCGCCCCCACCTTCGCCGCCTTCCCCAAACATACTCATGTCTATGCTTCGTTCAGCCCCTTCTTGAACATGAGCGAAAAATTCATCAAATTCGCCTTGTAACCGAGCCAAATTCTCTTGCGCCGGTTGCAGACTATCGGGATCTCCCAAAAACGGTAAACCATGCCAAAAAACGGGCCATTCTGCCCACTGAGCCTTAAACCGCATATATCCAAGTTTTAGCTGATTGAATAAATGCAACCCGCCTCGTAGCACGGCGGCAAATATTGGAAGCAATGCTTGGGCCATCGCTTCTTTCATGTTTTGAATTTCCGCAGTTAACGCTCTTGCTCTGTTGGCGGCACTATCTTGGGTACGTTCCAAGTCACCAACAGCGGAACCAGCCCGTTGGGTTACGAGTTCTAGCGTCGCCATAGCCTTGTGCTGCGCTGTGGCGGTTTCGGCACCATTGGCTTGAGCAATTGCCAAAGCGCGAGCGTCTACCTCCGCTTGGTTGATTACGATCCCAAGCGTTTTTAGAGATTCGCGTTCGCCCGTTAACGCTGAAGTGATAGCGCGCGAAGTTTGCTCAATCGGCACGTTGTTAAAGCTCGCCATGTCGCCAGCCAGCGTAACGATCTCTGCCGAGAATTTTGCAGAAGCATCTTGAGCAAAGCCCATGCCTTGGGCTATCGCGCCCGTAGTGGATATGATGCCACGCGCTTGAGTGTCTGATAGACCTGCAAGAACGCCAAAGCTGTCTATAAACTCGTCCACTGCATCCGCTGAGTCTCCGAACACAGTTCTAAACTTGGAGCCCGTTTCCTCAACTGAACTTGCCAACTGAAACGTTGCTTTTGTTGCCATTACCGCACCAGCGGCAATAGCTAACTGATAGACACGCCCTAAATTTTTGGCGGAATTCGCCATTTTGGACATGGTGCCTTGGGCCTGTGACATCTTGCGGTTGAACGCACCTGTCTTGGCATCAAGTACGACGTTTACAGCGGCTATGGTCGCCATTATCTAGCCCGTTGCGCGTGGCGTTGCATTAGCTGTCTATCCATTTCGGCTTCTTCTTGGGCCTCTCGTTCCAGTTTATAGAGTATCGCCCACTCTAGCTCCTCTCTTGCACTCAGTCGCGCCCCAAGCTCCTCAACGGTCATCCCACCGAGTTCTCGGGCAATCCTAAACCTTAGAACCCGCTCGGGACGCTCTCTTAGTTTTTTTCTAATTCATCAGCGTCCGCAGCCGATACACCATTCAGCTTGGCGGCCACATCGTAAAGACGACTAACCGCACTGGCTGACCTGTCGCCCAACCAATCCAGATCGTCTTCCGTAAACGCTGGTTCTTCGGTTTCGGGGTCTAGTGCGCAGGCTATTACTAACCGCGCCCGAAAATTGACCAGCCCATCTTCGTGAATCCCTTTTTCAAAAGCGTCCTTGGCCCGAGCGGTCATGGACTGCATCAACACGTCGCACTCCCACTCGGGCACCGTCACGGACTCTGTTGGCAACACTGTCGCCGCCATCGCTCGATCGCGAACACTCACTGTTTTCTCCCCCTTTTTAGGCATTACGATTCGGTTCTGACAAAGCTGCTGCCAGCGGCAAGCGCAAATTCGGCAGAGCACACTGCCCTGTCTCCCACCTCACCAGAGAACCTTTCGTAGCTGGCTAGATTCATGGTGGCAGTAAATTTCGGGTTCCCAGCACCGACCGACGATCCGTCTGGCAACAAAAACACCACAAAACCGTCAGTGTCGGCCAAAAGAGCTGTTAGTTGGTCATCAAGACCAGAATCGGCATAATCTTGATAGAATTGCGCCGTGATTGTTCCGCTCTTCAGTCCTGCTTCAAAAGACCTAGTGCTGTCACCATGATGGGTGGCTTCTTGTTGCTCGACTTCTTCGGAAAAAGTCAAACCGCGCAAATGCGCGGACACATCCGAGCCATTCACGCTCAGATGGATATTCTTGAGAATCATTACGATGTCTCCTCTAAGAGAAATGGCACAGAAATGTTGATTTGCAGCCAGCGGGTGTCAGTTTGGTTGACTTGGCGCGGCCCACTTGCCGCGAGAAACTCCACACTAGAACCGGGCGACGCGCGGTCGAATAGGTCGCGCGCTTTGTCGGCGTACCCGTTCAGAACGCCGTAGCCGCTACCGGGTCGGTCGAATAACGAAAGCACCAAGATGCCAGAGATGACATTAGTGCCGCCGCTTGACATGGTTTCGAGTTCGCCATCGTTCCAGATTATGGTCGGGCGTATCCATTCCGACGCAGGGTCGTAGTCTACACCCGGCCATGCGACGTTTGTGTTTGCACTCCAGCCGCTCGCAATCGACGTGATGTTAGACGAGAGGTGCGAGTAGATTGCCCCCGCAGCAGCTTTGACGGCACTAGCCACGACGCAACCTCTTAGCAACACGAGGAACCATCTTCTGCACCTGACCCGTTGCCTGCTCTATCCATTTCTCGGGAGCCTGCACTGATGTGCCCTCGTTTAGCGGTTCTATGTAAGGCAGGCCATTAGTTAGGTACATCGTGTCGCCGTCAGCTATTTTCAAATCTGCCACAGTGCCTGCTAACCGATTCAAGGCTGGCCCTCCTCCTTTCACGGCTTGATCAGTAACTGTTGCCTCTGGTTCACCAACAGATGTGTTCCAGTTGCATTGCGCGCGGCCTGTGTCTACGGGCGTCATGCGTATGATGCGAGACCCCAGCTCTAGCCCTAACGCGCGTCCAAGCTGATCTAGCAACGGATCAACCACCCGCTCTGCGTTGCGTTTGGTGTTGCGCGGATGAAGGTTCATCGTCGCACCTGTAGCTCGTAGAGAGCGGCTTGATCGCCTGAGTAGGTCGTGCGCACGGATACCACTTGGAACACGTCTGACCCAATCGTGACGGTATCGTCTGCTTTCGGTTCCGTAATGCCCAGAGCTGGCACGTCTACCTTTACGTCGCCAGCCTCGACCAGCCCATTGACCTCTAATACATCAAACTCAGAGATCACCGCTGGGACAGAGCTGGTCGAAGTACTAGGCGTCGCCGTTTGGGTGGTCGGGTTGAACGACCCCGCAGTGACATAGGTGATCGTGATGTCAGTGCCAAACGCAGTGCTCAACGTCTTTGCAAGCCCCCTAAAGCCTGCGTCTAGCGTAGCCATTTAATACGCTGCCCCTACACGGACAGAATTGCCTGCGGTGGTTAATACTGGCCGCAGCAGACGCTTGACTGTGGCTGGTAGCTGCCCAGCACTGAAGCGACGACTGCGTTTCATGTTCATCGAACCGACCGCTGCCTCGTCAAACTCCTCCAAGCCTGTATCCAGCAGAGGTGTCTTTGAGTTGCCTCTGTCGATTTCAAACTGAAGGGCCAACTCATAACACGCATACTTAACGATGGTGGGAATCGCGTTCTCAGCGTACTCGGTCCCATCCTCATTGTCTGCCCAATAGCGCGGCCACTTCAACGCCTGACCCTCGGCCACTTTCAGACCTTCGTAAGTCTCTTGGTCGAGCCTGCGGGTTGCGGTGATAAGCGCGCGCTCTTTCTGGTCGGTACTTCCAGCCCAATCAGTGCCGCCGACACGCTCGTCAAAATAGGTGTCGGCATCACTTACAGTTGCGTAAGAGTTCGAGCTTGCTCCACCAACGGTGGCATCAATCGTAGGCATACATCTCTCCCCTGTAGAGGGGCAGGGCTGTTAAGCCCCACCCCTCCAGATCAAAGAAAACTCTTAGCGAGTCTTCAAGATTGCGCCGGGCAGCAACTTGTTGTCTGCCACAACTGTGTCCCAGTTGGTGGCTGTTGCCAGTGCTGCATCGTTCGGGTTTGCACCGCCGTTGGCGATGTCCCACTCGCAACCGCGCAGACGGAGGTTGTAAGCTCCTTCGCCTTGGAAGCGGTACACGATGTTCTCTAGGCCCGTTACCAAGTCAGTAACGACTGTGGGAGGCTCAGAGATCGACACGTCAGCCGCGCCGGGGAACAGCGCAAGCGTTGAATAGGCATCTACGCCAGACGACACTCCGTCAGTCTGCACGAGGGATGCTGAGTCTGTAATCATCACAGGCCGTCCCAGCGTCGCCGCTGTGCCCTGCATGATCGACACGCCGTTGGCGCGGTACACAGCGTCGCTGATCTGATCCTTCAGCAGATCGTAGTACACTTTGGAGTGCATAACGAACGCAGTGATGTTGTGCGCTGCGTCGCCCTGCTTTGCCAGTGCGTCAACCAGACCTTCGGTCGTAATCGTAGCAGCGGTGTCGTCTTCTTCGAGGGCTGCAACGGAGTCGAGCTTGCCCTCCAGAGACATGAGAGCTGCCTCAAGCATGGCCTGCGGAACGGCTTTCGCCATCTGCTGACCAACAACAATCGAGAGCGACCCTTGGTCTTTCCCGATTTTGCGCCATGCGTCCAAGGTGTTAGCCACCGGGCCGACCTTGTAGTTGCGCTTGACCGAAATGAACTCGTCCGAAGTCGGAGCGAGGTCTGTTGCAGACGACACAGATGTCGTGTCGCGACGGCTCACCAGAGAGCCGATAACGTCAAAGAACGTTTCACGGGCGTAGTCGCCTATGCTTTCCTCTGTGCGGAGACGGATCACGTTGCCAGAAGCGGCGTTAAACGCTTCGACATTCTGTTGGATCGTCTCGACAAAGGCACCGTGGACTTCTTCATTGTAAATGGTGAAGTCCGAAGCCTTACCTGTTGCCATGTTTTAATTCTCGCGGGTTATGCGTTAGGCAATCCCTTAAAGGCATCTAATCCGTGCTCTTGGATGTATGCCGAACGAGCTTGCCTGCCGCTGTCAGTATTTGCGTCACCCAGATCAGCTTTAGTGCGGATCTGACCAGCGCGCCCCGCGCCACCTCGTCCAGCGGAACCCCCGCCCGACGCTCCACTTGATGAAAAGCCCCAATCCCACTCCTCGCCAGCTTCGCGCATTTGCGAAACGAGGCCAGCAATATCAGTGGACTCTCCATCAAGCCCTCTCGCCACCGCCCTCCTAGAGCCTTCTTCCGATACTATCGAAACACGCTCCAAAACGTGCGGCAACATTGCAGTCACTCTTGCCCCAGCGTCAGCTAGTGCAGCCGTGGCCGCATCCTTCTTGATGATTTGCTCAAGCTGAGACGCCAGCAGTGCGTTGTTGCCGTCTGCGGCCTCCAACTCTTTCGCATGGCGCGCTTCCATGTCGCTTTTCAGCTTGTCCCAATCTCCAGCGGCTTTCGCCTTCTCGTCGTCAATCGTCTGACGCAACTTGCGGAGTTCTTCAAGCTCTGCCATGTCGAAATCGTCGGGGACCGTATCCAGCTTTTTACGCAGTCGCTGGTTCTTGCCCTTCAGATCATCCAGAGTCGCTTTCAAGCCCGTGTCGTCGTAACCGTCGACGCGAATCCTGTAAACGTCCCCGTCCTGCTCATAATGCTGGTGGAGGTCTTCTGCAACTCCCTCCAGCGAATCTAGCACCGCCTTCAAAGCCATATCGTGTCGCCTCCCGCGACCGCGCCGACCCGACGCTTACCGAAAAGAAAAAGGGGCGGTTCCCCCATACTGGAGTGAAATATCACCCGCCTGCGACCAGCACGACACCGTAGTTCTATTGTGTTGCGCGCTTTGCCCTTCTTTTGTATACTAGGTGCATGACATTCACACTGACACGGGTTGCTGACATGAGCTTGATCGAAATCGACATGGCTGACCGCGCACCAACTGAGAGACAGGTCAACTGGTTGGTGGACGTATTTATGCGCCACAGCCAATTCGTTACTGGGCGCGAACTCTACCGCAGCACGAACGTCCCCAACTGGACGGCTCTTGCGCGTCGTGGCCTCCTCGCCGCCTTTAACCTCACTTACGAGAACGAGTTCTTCGTGCTTACCGAAGCTGGCAGGGCTTACATCGAAGCCCACCGCCCGTTCTACGTTGAGCTGCGCCGCCAACGGGCAGGTGGTGACGAGTACGCATGGGGCGGCTCTCCTGACGCCGAAGCTGTGTACGACCGCATCGTCAACGCTCGCCGCAACCGCTCAACCCCCGGAGGCTGATATGAGCAAGAACACGCCGGGACCGTGGAGAGCGGTCGGCACGAATCAAGTGTATCGGAGGGCGGGGAGCGGCATGGAGATTGAGATTATTCAAGCACCCTACGTCACCTCACCGGAGGGCCCGATATTAATAACCCGCTTGCCCCACCCTGACGTTTACGAGAGAACAGACGAGGAGATCACGGCCAACTTGACGCTCGCCGCAGCCGCGCCAGACTTGCTAAGGGCGGCCAAGGCGATGGTTGGAATCGAAGGTTCAGGCGATGCCGACAATTACCGCGAAGTGGCCGCACTCCGCGCAGCCATCGCGAAGGCTGAGGGTAGGGCATCTGATTTGAGCGAGGACGATTACGATTGGGCAACGGAGGCTGAGATTCAGGCAAAAGTTGAGTGGGCGCACCTGAACCGCTCCTACCTCATTACCGCAGCCTACGATGGCGACGAGACGCTGTACTACGCTTTCATGGAAAGACTGTTGACTGACCTGAAAGCCGTTCGCCAAGCGACTGAAGGAGTCTGATATGAAAGCTAAGATCCACATCAACCAGCACGTCATCAGACGCAACGGCAAGACAGGAGAGCGCAACCCTGTCATCACGGTGAAGACGTACAAGAGCAACGAGTACGCATCGGAGGTAGCGATCAACGGGCCGAGCCGAGTCATCTATTCGCCAGACAAGCCTCTGTCGTGTGGTGCCAAGGTTTGGATCGAAACAGAGTACGAGCACGTTTCTTTGAAGTAACAATCACACTTGTCGCTAATCACTTTGGGACTATCAGCCTTGCTGCTCCCACCGACGCACAATTACGCAAAGCAAATCTTTTGTGATTTACCCCTTGCGCGCCTGTTGGGTTTGTATACATTCCCTATATGAACAATCACTCACACACGGACACTGACATGAGAAAGATTAACGACGTAGAGTGCTACGGCACCGAAGCGCGGTTTGAGCCAGTCGCCTTCGTGCCTTATGGCGGCAAGATAGACGAGCAGGAAGCCAACGCCCGTCTTATCGCTGCTGCGCCAGACTTACTGGAGGCGGCGAAGGCCATGTTAGCTAGGCCGGAAGGTTACCGTCAGTGGACTGCACTCGACGCCGCCATCAAAAAAGCAGAGGGGGTCTGATATGTGCGTGACAGATTGATCACTGCTTTGATGAGGCCGTAAGGCTAGGCCCCCTATCGCTTCGGCGGTGGGGGGCTTTTTGCTTTTCGCAGTTGTCGCAAAGGGATCTCAAACGCTGGCTCGGTGTCGTTGGTTGCCCTGTGCGCGCGCCTCACCCATTTGGTTACGTCCAGCGGTGTGTCTAGATCTCGCACGTCCAGCCACCTTGTTTCACCGCACCCAAACGGGACAACCAACAACACTGGCAACTCGTGTAGAGCTGCGTGTAGTCTCATGTTGGCGATCTTGCGTGTGCTCATCCTTAGCGTCGGATATTGATCTGCGGCGGTCGTCCTGCTCTTTACGTCGCCAAAAGCCACGACTCTTCCGTCTCGCTCCAACCAAAAGTCCAGCGGTGCCGTCTTGTCGTGATACCTGTGAGCCTTGCAGCGAAACACGTCCTCACACCACGCCAACGCTCTGTCCTCCTGTGAGCGGTGCTCGTGAGTCTGAAATAACATCTCACCCCCTAGTCGTTACAGATCACCTCAGACTCACGACTCGCCAATGCCTCGCATAAGCGGTCTAGCCTCTCGTTCATGGCTTGCAGAGCGTCGTCAAACTCGTCGTGCTGGCTGCTGCGCCTGTCAATGTAAATCTGCTGCCGACGAGTCAGCGTTTCGATGTCGGTCTGCTGGCTGACGCTCCTGCTCTCCAGTGCCCCAAACCGCCGATCAACGAACACGGCAAACATCATCAAGCTGACCACTGCGCCGACCGTGAGCTTGACGCCTGTAGCCTTTGAGAAGGTCACGTCGTTCACTCTCGCCTCGCTCGCAGTTCCTCTACCTGTGACTCAAGCTCTGTAATACGTTGCGCGTACCACTGGAGCGTCAACTCTTGCTGCTGGTCAAACGGTGCGCTGCCCGACTCCACCTCCTGTACCAGCTTCTCTAGCTGCGTCTCTAGGTGCCCGAGCAGCATGAACTGCTCTGCGTCGGCAGGCAGCGATCCCAGTTCTCCTCTCGGCCATCGCACCCGAAACTCCGAGTTCAGCTCTGTCTCTTGCCCCATAATGAGCAACTGCGTCTCTATGTTGTTGAGACGCTCCACGACGCCGAAGTACGCCCACACGCCGAGAGCAACCCCTGCCACGATGGACAGGAGGTTGCGCAAGGGCATGGTAAGCTCGGTGTCGTCGTTTAACCGCGCTGGCATCAGTCGGCCTTGTTAGGTGCCCACTTCTCTATGCCGCTGATTGAAAAGCAACCCAGCGTAATAATCAGAAAGCTGTTGTAGATAAACTCTTGTATCTGAAGCTCCATGCCCCAGACGCCAGTTGCGACATCAACAATCGCCGTCAATACCATCATCAGAAACGAGATGGCACCGATCACCGTCTTCTCGTTCCAGTCGTTGTCGTCCTTAAAGATGCTGACAAATCTACTCATCTGTCTCGTCGTCCTGCTTAGTAGTTATGACTAAGAGATGCAGGTCTTGCCCCACCAGCGACTCCATGTACTGGTCGTGCGCTTTTCGGGAACTCCACACTGCAAGCTCGTTGTCTTTACGCCCCCTGCCTGTACCGGGTGCGATGCACCCCTCCAGCTGGTGCGGGTAGTTAGCGGCGTGAACCAAAATCCGATCTCTGCCCTCTACCTGCACCTCAAACGTCTCGTAGTCGCCTCGGTAGTAGTAATCCCTGACGCACTCGTATGTGCCGTCGGGGATCTTCTTCTCTGCGTTCTCTAGCGTGTACCACTTTGACAGCCCGTCGCCGTCCGTCATTACACCCCAGATGCCTTGCCCTTCTTCTAGCTCTCTCTCTAGCCTGTACGTCTTCAGCGTTGACACTCTACCCTCTGGCCTCCTGTTGTTGTGCCACCAGCGCGAGCACAACGCGCGGTTTGCCTGTGCCGACTCGGTCGCGGATTAATTGTGCGTACCCCGCCACGGTTGGCTGCTCTATGCCCATCTCTTTGGCCGCCTGCGCGTAGGTCATGCCCTGTGCCCCCACCAGATCCACCACTTGCCGCTCACGCATCGACAGGTGGATCTCCTTTGGTAATACCTGACCGCAAGTCGGACAGCAACCTCTCGACTTCTTCGTAGGCAGCCGCTGGCTCGAATACGCGCTTTTGCCAGAGTCGTAGCTCCAGCTTTTGACCGCTTGCCCACGCTTCTGCTTCGCTGACGCCCTGCGACCGCAATCCTTCGACGTATGCTCCCACCACGCGCCCGATATCCCGACCGCGAGCTTGCATCTGCTCTGCCCAGTGGAGGTCGCGCGCATTTATTTGCCTATCTCCGCTAAAGTGAGCACTCGGTTGTCGTTGCCGATCATGTCTCTAAACGTCAAACGGCCCTCTCTGAACAGCCTTGCCCTAGTTGGCCCAATAATGCTGTCCTGTTGCGCCCTGCCTGCTGGTGAGTCGTTTTTCTCCCTAAACCACTCCTCATAAGTAAGCGACGATGGCCGCTGTCCTGTTGCGCTGGCTCTTGTCCCTTCTGCTGGCGGTTCGATGCCCAGCCCTTTCCAATCGACTACGGGCACCAACACGCTGCGACAGTTGAAGTGCAGCGGGGGTGTCTGTTTTTTCGGGTCGTCTACTTTGAAGACGGTGCCATCCCAACGCGCACAAATTTGCGTCGTGCGACTGTCTAGCGTTGCCGTGAATTCCACACCAGTCAACACGTCGTCATTTTGCTCGTACACAGCCATGTGAGCGCGATTGGCAATGTAGTTGATGGCAGTTCTCGCGATCCCCTCGGCCTGCTTGGTGCTCGTGGCTAGTACGCCGCCCGTGAACCGTCCACCGCCTGCCGACCGCCCTCTCACACGCCTTACGATGTCGCCGAGCGTCTCCGACTGCGCCATGCCAAGCTGAATCTGCTGACGCACTGCGTTGACTGTCGCGGCCTTGTGCCGTTCGGTCCACATCTTCAACGTGTCCCCGTCAAACGGGTCCGCTTTCATAATCTGCCGAAAATACGCAACGCCTACCCCAGTGGTCGGCTTTAGCTTTACCGCGCCGACGCTTTGCTGGAGCGCGTCTGTTGCCCACCCAGCTTGCTGTGCTCCAATCTTGGCAGTGGTGTCCTGCAATAGCTTTTGTATCTGTGGGTAAGCCTCTGCGTTCAAGGCGTTAATTTCCTTTAGCAGCGTCTCGACTCGTGCGCGCCTGTACCGATTGCGCGCTACGCTAGTAGGGTCTACTCTCGCTATAATCGCAACGTACTGGTCGATCAGCTTTCGGACTTCCGTCCTCACGTCTTTTGCTAACCCATTCGACAGTCGGCGCAACGTGACAAGGTTGCGGATTGCTATAGCAGTAGGATCGTCAGCCATTGGTTCTCCCAAGCACTAGTCTCGCCGCCTCCCAGAACGCGCTAAAAAGCACGGTCCACGACATAAGAGGCCACAGCAACAACACAACCGACACTGCGCCCCATCCAGATTTCCCCACATTCTGGCAAGCGATTAACGTCGGCACCATGCCGAGGACATACAGCAGTAGAATCATAGCCATCCCGTAAAGCACCTTGTCAGGTCGCAGACTGCACCCTCGTTCGCGTAATGGTAGCGGGTTCGGAACGTCTCTCGAAACGGCCCCTCTGGTATGAACTCCAACGCTTCGAGGAACACGTCTCGGCTTTGCTCTTGGTGCAAGTGCAGCAGCTCATGCACAACGACGCGCTCCACGTCGTCATCGCCTAGCGCGTCGGCAATCTGCGGACCGAACGTGAGCACTGCGTCTCGGTACTCAGGCTTACCGATGATCGTGGCGGTGTCCTTTAGCTCCGAGTCGTAACGCAGACGCAGGATGTGACACCACGACGGAACCAGCCGCAACCACTTTGCCATGAACGGGTCCACAATGCCAGCCACAGTGTCTGGCAGCGCGCTCTCTATTCGAGCACCGCAACAAATCGACGAGCAATCGCAAGTCACAACAGACCCCTCAGAACCCTAGTGTTTAAGCCAAAAATTGCGTGGAGCACCATACTTGTATACTGGGTAGGCTAGGCACCTAATTGCCGTTAGAACGCAACCTCGTGCGTTAAAGCGGCATTTTCGGTATGTGTTCGGTTTTTGCCCAAAAACGGCCATTATAGCTGCTCTGGAGCAACGCCCAGTAGCCTTTCTTGGGCCAGCTCCGCATCAAAATCAGCCTTCAGCAGCTCCCCTTCTTGGAGCATCAGCCACATCTCTTCCAGCGGTAACTGACCATCAGCGACCATCCCTCGAATCTCGCGCAGCAGTGCTGGCGGCATTTGGCGGTTGGTATAATCCCTGTTGATGTGCAGCGTCGCGCTTTCGATGTTCCTGTATTCGGCGTGAATCTTTAGCAGCTCGTTCAGAAAAGCCTCCAGCCCGCGACCGATCACAGCGAGCGCAGAATCGCTCTCAGCCTTGTCTAGCATCTTGGCCTCGGCTGTTTCGGCTGCCCGTGTCTCGCGCACCAACATCTGAAGACCAAGCGAAGCCATCCGAGCTTCTATGTCCTTCAGCTCCTCGCGGCTTGCTTGCAGTGAGCTGCCCGACGACTCCAAGAGCTGTGCGCTTGCGTCAGAGTCTGGCAGGAACAACGCTCGCGACATCCCCCACTCGACGCTTTGCGGGTCTGCACCGCTGAACACCGGAAACGGTGAGCCTGCGAATTTGAGCGCGTACTGGCGGTCGCTTCTCGTCTGCCAGTGGTTGACGTTCTCGTATGCCAATCCCAGTAAGGGCGGCTTTGACTCGTAGTGGCCGACCCTGTTTGCGTAAAACGCACTGACAGGGATGTAGCCGAGCGACGTTGCGCCTTCATCCACGAGCATCCACTTGGCCTCGCCTTGGCCCGTTGCTCTTTCCCACACTTGGAACTCGCCGGGGGTAAGCACACGCACCCGCTCTCTGATCTCCTCACCGAAAGCTCCCTGCGGTTCGACTATCGAATCACGATACACAAACATGGTGAGCACGGGCCTGCCGTCGCGCATCTCGTAACGCCAGTTAATCGCGTCCTGTTTCTTGATGGCGCACCAGTATGGGCGCAACCCACGCTCGCGCTCGTCTGCTAGGCTGGCTGGTGTGTCCTGTACGCGCGGATATTCGACCAGCACCCAGACGTGCCCATCAATAAGAGCGTCAATCGCGACATCACGAGCGAACGTGGCGAGCGGCCTGCCTGTCAGGTCGATGTTCTGGGCGTCCTCTACAAAGGCGTCTGCTGCGTCCTCTGCTAAGGCTGGATCCTTGCGCAGCAGCATACCGACCAAGCCATGCACAGTGCGCTCTAAGGCGGGAAACAGCGTTGCGCGCCCTAGCCTGTCGTCGTACTCGTCACTGTGCTCGTGAACGCCTTTAGGTAAGTACGTCTCTGACGCAGCGCGCATGGTCTTGGTGCCGCCGTACACGTCGCGGCAGAGATGCACATCTGCCATCTGCTCCATATACGACGAGCTGCGATAGTCTGGCTGCTTGGGATCGTTGCCGTAGCCCGTGCCGTCGATTTCGATGTAGCGGACTCCAGCGGCGTGTTTTAGGGCGTCTTTTAGGTCGTTTGATATTGGCATTTTAGATGACTCTGAACCGCTCCGTAGTTGGTGCCCCCTTCAGTGTATTGAACTCCTGCCAGAGTAGATAACCAAGCGCATCGGCTAGGTGGTCAAGCCCAAGTCCCTTGTCTGGCTGGCTTGTCCCTTCTTTGTACGTCAGCCCCTCTAAGGAGCGTATCAGCGCGTGTGCTCTTGGGTGGACCTTAAGCCTTCTGCGCCCTTCAGCGTTGCACAGCAGTGCCTGCACGTTGTTGACACGATCCACGACCAGTGGAGCTGCGGCTGGCGCGCGCACCTCAAAGCCTGCTCGCTTCAAGATCGTGAAGTCTGTCTGCCCTACAGGAGCCGAGCTGCGTCTTTGTTTGCCTGACGGGTCAGGGCATACGATGACCCTGCGCCCCTTGTATCGCTCCTTGTACTCCTGAGCTATTTCCTCAGTGTTAGACGACGGCACCTCTAGCGCATCAATCACATGGCACTCGTCGCCCACCCTGACAGCTACGACCGACGCCATCGGGTTAATGTTGAAGTCCTGCCCGATCAAGATGTCACCGCCTGTGTCCACTGCATCCTCTGACACGTTCAGCTCTCTGTCGAAATTGGAGTAGACGCGCCCCTGTAAGGTTTCAAAGCTGGCTTCGTACTCTTGGCGAAAGATGCGAGGGTCTAGCTCACGTTTCGCTGCCTCGACCTCCTCCAGCGGGACAATGCCAGCCTCTGCGGTCGTAAACTGCCACGACCTCCAGCCGTCCTCGCCCTCCTGTCCCTTGAGGAACGTGTCATAGGCCCAGTTAAACCCCGCAGGCGTCGTCGTAAACAGAGCCTTGCCCTGCCTGTCGGCTAACGCTGGCCGTAGTACGTCCCATGCGTAGGGATTGATCCAAGCGAACTCGTCCAGAGCAGCAAAGTCTAGCCCCGGACCACGCAGGCGGTCAGGATCGTCCGCGCCCTTGAGCGCGATCTCTGCCCCGTTTGCTAATTCCATGCGTAACTGGCTCTCATTGGGCGGCTTGGCTAAGTGCGCCCTGTCCACAATCGACTTGAGCGTCGGCCATGCGATATCCCGAGCCATTCGATAGGTGGGAGCAACGTACCAACAGCGAGCGTTGGCTTTGTTCGCTGCCCTTGTGTACAGCTCTAGGCACTCGCCGAACGTCTTGCCTGAGCGACGCCCAGCTACCACCACGCGGAAGCGCGACGGGTCGGCGTAGATTTCGCCCTGCAAGCCTTGGAGATCGAAGTGCGGCACTACTCAAGAATCCGAACCGTAATTTCGGGGATGCCAGAATGTTCGACCTCGACCTTATCCCCGTACAGCTTGGGCAACACCTTGCTCAAGTACCACTTGCGGGTATCGACGCGCAGGCGGTCCCTAGACACATCCCCTGAGCCTGTGTCGGCGATCTCTGCAATCTGGTCGGCCATCATGGTGCCCTGTGCCTGTCTGGCCCTCGCGTATTGCTCCGAAAACCCTTCTCGGTTATCGACTACCCACAGGCAGACGGTGGACACCGCTGGCAAATGATCGTCCTTGCAGATGCGCCGCAAAGATTCCCCAGCTATCAACCGAGAGCAAATCTCGTCGGCGATCTCAGGCGTGTATGTAGATGGTCGGGACATAAAGGTTTGGTAGCTTCCCCCTAGACCCATAGAAGTTGGGTGCGTCCCGTTGACAAGTCAACGCAGGAAAGTTACGCGCGCGAAAAACCCCCCACCGTCGGAACGATGAGGGGCCAGTTGCAACTCGGGAGCTGCTGCGGCAGGATGCTACTAGACCGTCAACCTACCACTTCAGCCTGCATTATTTGCTTGCCGATCCATTCGGAGACATTCACAGTCACGGCATTTCCCATCATCCGATAGCGCGGAGAATCAGCAACCTCTGTGCCGTCGTGGTAGTAGCGTGTCCAATCATCGGGGAAACCTTGCAGGCGTTCGCACTCTTTCGGCGTCAAGCGTCGTGGGCGTGGCCCAACGTAGAATTGGGGCTCTGCCCCCTGTCCTCCGCATGTTGGTGCGATGCTATGAAAGGTGCTAGGCGTAGACGTAAGCAAAGGAACGTGAGCCGTCGCTGCGATTGGATGGCACGGATCGCCCGGTTGCGGGTTGCTGCCATTTTCCGGGGAAGTCACTTGCGTGGTATCAAATACAAGAGGCAAGTCGCAACCATTGTCGGCATTTGCGCCAAGTGTCTGAGTTGCCTTGCCCGTCAAATCAGTTACTCGCCCGTCTTGGTCGTGCCGCTCGTACCAGCTGACACCACCGCTTGCAACGCCGTTGCCAGTCGGTTGGGTAGAGCTTTGCCTCGCTTCTCTGCGCGGCGCAGGATGCCCGTACAGGCCTTCGCTGATAGCGAGTATTTCGGGTCTGGCGACTCCTCCAGAATGTCCGACAATGAACAAGCGTCTCCTGCGTTGCGCCACTCCGAAGTATTGGCTGTCCAGAGTAGCCCAGCAGACGCCATACCCGAGTTGAACAAGCGAGGCGACGATGGTACGGAAGTCGGCTCCTCCGTTCGATAAGAGGAGGCCATGCACATTCTCTCCGACAACCCACGCGGGGCGGCACTCAGCAACGATCCGGTGCATCTGCCACCACAGCGCGCCACGGTCACCAGCCAAGCCGCTGCGCTTTCCTGCCACTGAGTAATCTTGGCACGGGAATCCTCCGCAAATAACGTCAACTGGTTCTGCGTTTCTGACATCATGCACATCCTCAAATTGATAGACGTTCGGCCAGTGCTTTTTGAGCACCGACCTAGCTTGTTTGTCTGCCTCGGCTTGCCACACAACCTCCATGCCAGCTTGCTCTAAGCCTAGCTCAAGGCCACCGACACCCGAAAACAGCGATCCGACTTTCACGTTGCTGACTCCTTCGAGTAACGGTTCCAGTTCGGCCTTGATTGCCACCAACACTCAAGCGAACAGAACCGACGCTTGTCCCATCTGCCCCACGGTTGGTTTTGCGGTTTTGCGTAAGCGTCACCGCAACACTCACACAGCTTAGTTCGCTCTAATAACGACCGCTTCGTTTGCGTCATGTTCACACCCTCGCAGCTAATGCCTACCAGAAAACGGTTAATGGATCTGCAACAGGTAAGTCGAGGGCACCGTCGGATCTCGGGTTAGGAGCCGACTACACTCTTTGGTTGTTTAAGCTTGGCCGTGGACACGACGCCACCAGCCAAGCCCCTCGTTCGCTTACCTATTTCACACTAGCTACTCCTGTCATAGGTCACTGTCTGATTCCCAGATCAGTTCCCATGATCCCACAAGCTTCGACCCTGCCGTCAGCTCCATCACTTCTCGCACCGTGCCGTTGGTGGTTACTCGGTACACCTCTGGTGCTTCGCACCACTCGTGTTCGTCAGCACCTTCGCACATTACCTTCGCTTCTCGCACGGCATCTCTCTTATTGGTGAACGCGAACCGACTGTGCTCCTGCAACTCGATGTAATGGGCTGTGACAATGTAGAACTTCATATCACCACGACCTTAGCACTTGAAAGATAACCACTGCCAGCGCGTAACACAGACCTGCCAGCATCAACTTGTACGCCGTCCTGTCACTCATCAGACCCCCCTTTTGTGGCGTTGTCCTGCCTCCACTTGTCTGTAAACTCGTTGAGCTTGGTTACTACGTCAGATGCGCTGCTCGCTTCTTCTATGTCTTCAACAAGCTGCTCGGCGGCGCGCCACTTCTGAATGTGCGTGGCAGCTTCCACCAACTCCCTGCCCACCCTGTGCAACGTCTCTGCGCTGGCGAACAGCGTTACGTCGATGCCTGCGTCCTTGATCGCTACCCAGCCTCCAACGCCACCCGGCACCATCGGCTCATACGTCTCTACCTTCACGGCGTCAGTTAGGAAATAACTGACCTCCATTCTAGGTGATCGGCTTGGGAAGTAGCTCATACTAGAACACCGTGCTGTGATATGAACCTCTCCAGCCTGTCTACCATGCCCTCAATAGCCGCCTCGTCTTCGACTATAGCCGAACCTTGAAACCCTGCGGCGTGGTAGGCATACAGTCGGTTACTCGTCTCGGGAAGTCCGAACTCCTCGCTCATCGGTGCCCTGTTTGTCGAGTTGTCGAGCAGGTGACTACCTCTAACCATGTCTCTGGTATTGGTTGGTGGTGTCAAGCCAAGCCGATTCACCACTCGAACAGGAAATTCCTGCTCTGCGTCCAACAGAGTCCGCAGTAGCGAGTCAGGCTTTGCACCTGCATTGCCAAACGTGTACTCAGTTTCGCCAATGGCGATGTCAACCCGAAGCCCCCGAGCAGAGTCAAACCAGACGCCCTCAAGCGTGTCCCTGTCAACGATCGGCGCGCGAGTTGCTGTTTTCATCTTGTTGGCCTGCGCCAGTAAATCCACGAACCTCTCGTAAACGGGCCGATAGCGTTCCTCATGAGCCGCCTGCTCCTCCTTCTCCGCAGTGTGCTGGTCGATCTTCGACTGGAAGTCGGCGAAGCAGCCAACAATGTCTCGCGATTTGATCAGCGACTTCTTCGTTCTTCCCTTTGCAATCTCGCGCTCCATCGGCTGAAAGAAGTTGCCACTGTCTGACGCTGCGTCGATGTACTCAACAAGCCAGCAGCCCGTCGTGACTTCGTAGCCAGCACTGTCTGCCTCTGCTTTGTAGATGTAGTTCCTGTCACGATGCCGTAGCAAACCCAGATGCCCCACGTACCCAAACAACCTCTCAGTTTCGGCAAGCGTAAACGTCTCACCCTTCTCAACGTAGCGGTGGACAAAGACGCAGTATTTCCTTTGCAACGGGCTGTCCACGTTTTGCGCGTTCGTGCAGTGTACCATCAGATCGTAGTCGTTGCGATCATCGGCGTTTCTGCCTCTTCGCTTGACCGCATCGACGTGACTCTGGATATCCTTCTTGTTCATTTTTGTACCCTCGTGATAAGTGATTTTTACAACTGTATACGACGGTAATTGAATGCGCCAAATCGCGCAACCCCTGTCATGGAGGCGGTGGGAATCGAACCCACGTCCGCTCTGTTCTCAGTCGAGACTTGCAAAGCGTCAAAACCAGATCGCCCCCTGCTGGACCCCTCGCAACCCCAATGTTTACAACAAAAATCACGTCGCAGACCCTCCCTGTATACTGACAAGACTAAAGGGCTAATTGTCCTTAAAACGCGATTCTGAGCCTTAGAGGGGTATTTTCGGGTTTTCTTCGGTTTTTGGGCAAAAATCGTCATTTTTGGCCCCCTCCGAGCACCGATCCGATGCTCATCATACCACCTCGCTGGCGGTGGCTGTCCTGTTCGAGCGGATCGTTGCGTCTGAAATAATCCACTGCTGCATACCAGAGAGTCTGCTGCACTCGACCGTCGCCTTGATAAGCTAACGTCATCGGGCCGTTCAAAGCTTTGAGCGTCATAGGTGAGCCGGGCACTGCCGAGTCCCACCCGATCAAATCTCTGTCGCGCATCATCGCGGCCCCGTGAATCGCAGCGTACACATCTTCGGGAGTTCGGCTCTCGCCGCCGTAAAGCCACAACGCCAAGATGCGTCGGTTCGACTGCTGGTCGCGACTATCCAGCTTGCCAAGCCCCAAGACCTCCGCAGCGTGTCCCAGCAGCTCGCGCTCCGTGTAGACTTGTTGTTCAACAATTCGCGGCGAAGCCGTATCTGTTTCTTTTCTTCTCTTCTCTTCTCTTTTCTTCTCTGTCTCTGGGCCGTCACCTTGGCGTCGCTTTGGCGTCACGGTGTCGTCAAGCTCCAAGAAGCCACGCCGTGCAAACATTTCGAGGTTTGGCGGCGTCTCCATGTAGCACAGCTTGGCGATTAGGCCCCTGTCGTTCGGCAGTTCGCCATCCTTATCGGCGGCGAGAAGCCACATGGCGACGAGCTGACCTCTCTCAGCGTCTGTAAGCTGGACCCACTCAGCGTTCCGCATCACCTGTCGGTGGAGCTTAATCCACGGCGGCTGCCCTCTGTCTTTGCGGTACGTCTGCCACCTGTCCCAATCTTTGACCCTCAACGTGTCCCCCTTTTGTCGTAATGAGTGTTAACGGTATCAGCGCAGTCAAGTGGCTGCGTCTTCGGCCTCCTTAACAGCCTTGTAGATATCTGGCCGGGCACCGCACTTGCATTGCAGCAGGAAAGCATAGCTCGGGATGGCCGACACAATTTCCAGCCAGTCCGTCCAGCGCAACACGGCGAGCTTCTCCCCGCCGCGACCCGTGCGATGTATGGCCGCTACCGGAATGGGCATCTCGTCCAGCACAACAGGCAGCACGTCGCCTGTGTTGCCGTCTCTCACCTCTGTCAAGTTTCTCCGGTACTGATTACCCGACTCCCACGAGGCTGCGCTCATATCTCGCGCCACCTCGCGCTCCCAACGATGGCCCTTACTTCTGGACAGCTTACCCATCTAACCCCCTTGGCATTTTCTCGTGCTTCAGTCCGTAATCGTGGTTCTTGCCGATTTGACTAACCCTGCCAGCTCCGTGAATACTCCTACACTTCGGGCAGCGTCGCACGTTAGACGACCACGGCCTGTCAAAGACAACCTCGCACAATGTGCAAGCCTGCCGCACGGTTGTGCCATCCATAGCAACGTGCGAGCATTGCGGCGAGCAATACCTTAGATGCCTCTGCCGCACCCTCTTGTCGCACTCGGGGACAGCGCACAACGGCATAGGCTCGGCGCGCTTGTCCGCTCGGTGGCACTTCTGAGAGCAATACGTTCGGGTTTCGACAATAAGGTTGTCACAGCCGGGCAGCTTGCATCGTTTGCTTTTGCTGCCGTACACGACGTGCCGTTGCCGCTGCTCCTCTGGCACCAACAGCAAGGCATAGGTCTTTACGCGATGCCATCGGGCAACCTGTGCGACGCTCCTGCACGGCTCGCCCTTCGAATTCGCATACTCTGGCGTCAGCTTGTCGATCACATCTGCAAAGGTTGGTTTCTGCAATCCCCACCGCTTGGCAGCCCTGCGCGCCACCCGCTTCTCCTGTGTCGTTAATGGTAACTGGAGTAGCTCCTTCATCATCGCGGCCCCCGCCACTCGCGTCTGCCACGCTCGACGCCCATGCGGTAAGCGACAGGCCAGAGGACGACGGCCACGGCTATTGCAGCCACCACGACGCCGTGCCAGTAGCTGCTCAAAATTCCAGCCCGTGGTACTCGTCATCGACGGCAGCAGCCAGCTCTCTAAGGCTCACGTCGTGCCTGCGCTCCATGCCTCTCTTTCCGATGCCGTGGTCTAGCTCGTGGTGGCAAGGGCGACAGGCAGAGACGGTGTAACAGGCGTTGGCTTTTCTTCCCATGCCGCCGTTGGTGATGTGCGCCATTTCCGTTGGTGGCGATGCGCCGCAAAAGTCGCAGCTCCGCGCCTTCTGCCAGCGCACCCTCGACGCTCCACCGTACACTCGGTCGAACTCTGACGGCTTGCGTCGCTTGCGGCGTAGTTGCTTGCCGCGCTGCAACGCGACGGCGAGCTTGCCTCTGGCAAACGGCAATTTGCTCATCGCTGTTTTCTCCTGAGCTTGCGTTGAATGATGGTGAGCAGTTGAGGATGCCGTGCGACCAACTCATCGGCAAGCCACGGCGTGAAGTCGTTGGTAATGCCGACACCGTAGTGGTCGCGGTAGAAGGCCGTCCACGTCCTAACCGAGAACCTCGTATCGCCTGCCTCAAGCGCGGCAAGAGCCTTGTTCGACAGCCACTGCCAGAACTCCACGCCTTGCTCTGAGTATCGGAACGCCTCGAACCTCTCCCACTTCGCGTCTGCTTTGGTGTAGGCCGTGCCAAGAGGTCCGCTTGGTGGTGGCGGCGCGTCTCTCCCATCGACGCTGGAGGGCTGCCCAAATAACGGCAACCCCCCAACGCCTTGGTTGATTCGATACTTCGACATCAGAACGGCAGGCCGTCGTCGGCCTCGAACAGCTCCTTCGCTGCTTGCTTCTTAGCAGCGACCGTCGAAGCTGGAGCGGCCTGCGTCGGCGCAGAGCTGCGCGCTCCGAGTAGCTCCACGGTGTGCGCCACGATGTCGGTGAAGTAGCGCGTCGTGCCGTCCTTCTCGCTTTGCCAGTAGTCGATACGACCTTGAATGGCGAGCTTGTCACCCTTGCCAGCGTAGTCGCGGATGATCTCTGCTGTCTTGCCGTAGGCTTTCACCGTGTGCCACTGCGTCTGCTGCTCGCCTTTGACCTTGCGGTTGGTGGCAAGGGACAGCCTGACGGTCGTTGTGCCGTTGGTAGTCTGGGCGGCCTCTGGCTCCTTCCCGATGTTGCCAATTAGTGTAACTGAGTTCATGCGTCACCTTTCTGTTGTTGTTTGAAATATGCGATAGCGGCGCGTAAGCCGTTTACGTCTTCCGCTTCGATTACCTGACGCGCCCTCTGCTTCGCCTTCTCGTCATCTGAGGTGCGCGCCAACGCCATCACCTCGTCGATCAGCTTCTCAATCTCAGCTTCGACGCGCTCGACTTTCTCCATCTCCTGTCGCGATGGCTTCTGGTTGTTGCCTGTAAAGTTGGCGTTGCCACAAGCTCTGCCGATGGCAGATGTCTCGCAGTTCTCGACAAACGAGGTTTTGTTGACTGGGCCAGCCTCACGCTCGTAGGCAAGGCCCGTCGCCATCGGCTCTGTCGCGTCGTGGTCGCGATATAACTCTGCGCGAACCACGCAGACCGCTGGCGTAGCCTCGAAGTCCATGTGGACTATCGTGGTGACGATCCGACCCTCGGGGTACTGCGCGAGGAACAGCGGGATGCGGTCTTTGACCTCTGTGTAATTCGCCAGATTAAATCGTCCCATGCTACCACCTCCCCTGCTTCCAGTCGTCCTCGGTGTCCCACTCCGTGCCCTTTAGGTATGAGGGCGGCCCCATCTCGGCGAGGAACTGCATTGCCTCGTCTTGGATGGGGTTGATCGCTGCCTCTGCCTTGCGCAGCTCCTCCAAGAACGCAGGCGGTTCGATGCCTAGCTCTCTAACCTTCGCTGCTGCTTGGTGGTAGAGTGCGGAGTGCTCGACTTCGACGGCGGCATCAACTATGCCGTGCCGCCTGACGGACACGCTGCCGTCGTCGTGCTCAACGTGCTCCTCCCAAACCTCGTTGCGCGGGTTGTCCGCGCTTGGATTGTACACTGGTATCATTGTGTCCCCCTGCGCTCCTACTGCTGCGCCGCGCTGTACATCTCTAGCGCGTTTCTCAGGAGCTGTGACGTGCTGACGATGCCTGTCTTCTGTTTCAGCTCCGCAAGCTGCTCCTGCGGCAAACGGACACAGACCACTGGCTTGACTGCCGTGTGGTTTGCAGGCGTTGGTGCTGGTGCTGTCATCTCTCTACCTCGTTAGTGAGTGAAAAAAAACTTCCAACTGTATACCCTAGCGGTGAACGTATACCGACGCAAGTTAGTCGGCCTCCTCCTTACGGCACCCACCACCCCTCTGGATTTACTCGCTGCAACAGTGTGATCTCCTCTGGCGACTTGCCGGGCGCGACTAGCCTTTGCTCGTCGCCTGCTGTGGCGCGGTACTGGTCCATCCACTCCGGAAGCCGACGCTGACGAGCCTTGCCCCACTTATACCTGTCGGTCGCATCGTCAGTCACCTCAGCTTTAGTCCAACCCAACGGCACCCACCACCCGTCTGGCATCACCCAGAGGTGGTATTGATTTGACGTATCGACAACTCGACTAGCCGCTGGGTACAGTTCGATGGCTTCGCGGTTTTCCGATGTCAGCTCGTTTTTGATTCGCCACAGCTCGCGCCAATCGTGCCTCGCCTCCTTCTTCAGTCGCTTGATCGACAGGTAGGTGATGCCATTCGGCAGCTCCATCGTTTGGACGCTGTAGTGGTTATTCACGTAGCACGGTGTGCGCATCCGAGCCGACAGCTCCTCGTCTAACTTGAACGGCGTCCAGCCGCCTTGCTTGATGGGGGTTGCCCTCTGCTTCGGCTTCTTGCGCAACGCTGCGCGCCTTCGGTTGCGGCGGCTCATCGTTCGCCCCGCTCTCGCAGCACTTCCAAGATGGCGTCGTCTAATAGGTACCCGTGGATACGGCTAGTCCGCACTTCCCAGTACGCTCGATCAAGCTCCAGCGGTCGCGAATACGAGTGGTCGCTGCGGCGGTCAACCTTGTGGCCCCAACGGTTCACGTCGTTTCTTATGATCGCCCTGTGCTCGGCAAGCCCCTCTTTTTGTGTTTGCTTCTTTGCTTCCCATGTTTTCAGTACCGCCTTGCGTTCCGCTGTCGTCATCTTAAAGAACTCTGCACTGGCAGACAGAAGTAGTGAAACAAACACTCGACCATGCCCATCCGCGCCCCTGAGCGGTTCGCCGCAGTTCCGACGATGCGCGCGCAACCTGTGCTGCGCGACGTGGCAGAACTCGTGCACAATCACCTCCTCAATTAGCAGCTTGGGTGCCTTCGGTCCAAAGTGGACAAAGCCGCCACGACCGCCAGCTTCGCCCCAGACGCTTTTGTCATGGACAAGGCGGCCTCGGTCAAGGTTGGTTTCTTTCAGGCTCAAGTCGCGCTCGTAGACGCCGACCCCCTCATCGCGAAACGTGGCAAGCTTAGCAGCGCGCTTGCGCGCTCGCTTGGCGATGGTCATCTGCGACCACTGGCTCATCAGTCCACCTCCGTGATGGCAAGGCGTTGCAAAGCGCACTCTTCCCACGCTGCAATCCCGCGCACTGGGGTGGCAGCCTCAAACATCTTCCGACTCGACCAAGCGCGCCGCCGTCTGCCGGGGTCGTACCGAGTCGCGTCCCTCAGCTCCTCCCACTTCGGCGTGTCCTTGTGCTCATAGAACAACACTCGTGCCAACCCTGCCAAAGTTCTCGCTGAGTTGTGTGGTTGCGTCGTGATGTCGTGGCGCAGTTTTACCTTAAACTTGTCGCCGTCGCGCATGAGCTTCAGCCCCGCCGCAGCGACCAGCCGCTCAAGGGCTGTGATTGTCGATTTAGTGCGTCTCATAACAGCTAACCTCATCGTGTGTAAGTGTTTAACTACCCCCAAAGGTAATCAAATCCGTATACACTGTCAAGTCCCGAGGTTTCTAGCCTTTAAGGTGAACACCCCTAAACCAGCACTCGCCGTCGATGATTTGCACAACGTCTTTGGCAAAGCGTTGTCTGTCTTTGCTCCACGTCACAACAACGAAGCCCTGCCCCCACTGGGGCGCGTCGGTGTAGTCCTCGCGAATCGCTCCCATCATCGGCATCACAGTCCACTGGTGTTGGTCGCCGTCGTAGGACGATCTGGCGACGTGAACGTCGAGCCGATGACAGTGCCCCGAGATGCCAGATTTCATAAACTTGAGGTACTCTTTCTGCGCAACGTTCTTGCCTGTCGCCTTGCCGTGCTTGCAGATGAGCTTGCCGAAGAGCGTGACCCGATTCGCGCGCTTCGCGTCAGAGACGTAGGGGTAGTCTTCCCAGCCGAGAGATTGTAAGCCTAACAGATTCGACCACGTCAACGCTTCCATGACATGGGGCAGCGTGACGAGTTCGCCGTATGCGCGGTTGTCAGCGAGATCCCACACGATGCGCCGTTTGCGCTCCTCGTGGTTTCCTTCGAGCCAAATCTTTCGACAGTCTTGCCGCACCAGAGATGTGACCTCGCCAAAGTGGTTGATGCCCATGTGTATTTCTTCTTTGAGGCTCACTCGGGCGAGCGGGTTTTTTGCCCACCTACCAAGTTGCTCGGCGTCCAGCGTGTCGCCGTGATCGACCACCACGACGGGATCGACCATGCTAATGACTTGATGCAGGATACTAAGTGCCCTGTCATCGTGGTGTGGAAAGTGAATGTCAGACCAGTGCACAGAGGTGTCGGCTGTGCTTTTGCGCGGGGCCGGGAGTCTGGGTTTTACGATTTTGACAATCGCAGGAGTCAGATCAAAGCGGCTCTCCGCTGTCCTCCTGTATTCGATTTTGATGTATCGGATTTCGACGGCGACAATCCTGCCGAACTCGTCTTTCATCGGAGCGTAACGATTGCGCACGTCAGCCTTGTACTCGTCCCACACGTCGAGGTCTACATCGGCAGCTTTGCGCAAGTCGTCGATGGTTTTGATCTCTCCCACCGACACGACGCTGACGTGGAGCGCGTCTTCGTCCTCTGCGTATTTGACTTTATTGTCAGGCTCCGGCAACGCATCTAAAAGCGATAAGTCGTGTCGGCGTTTTCTTAGCGACGCAATGGTGCGGCGCGCAGGGAATTTCTCGTTAAAAACTGCCGCGATCTCTGCGTTTGTCTTTCCTGCCGCAACCAACCTGAGTATGAGATCGTCCTCGTCGGGTTGCCACAGCTTGCCGCCTGCCATCTTCTACATTGCTCCCGCCGCCACCAGCGCAATGACCGCGACCGAAGCCCCAACGCCAAACGACGGAATGGCGCGCTTAATCTTCTCGTGCAGTGGCGGGTTCGCCAGTTTTTCGTATATCGCGATCTGCACCTGCTGCTCGACGCTCACTTGCGCTTGCACCTCCAACTCCAGCTCCAAGCCGCCGACGAATGCGCGCAACTCACCAACAGCGACGTGTAGAGCCTCGTTTTCCTCCTTGTACGTCTCTAGCTGCGCCTCATACGCCGCCACAGTCGCGCTGTGAGCTGCGGCCAGAGAGTCAGCGAGTGCTGACACCGTACTATCCCCGAGAGCCGTTAAACGGGCGTGTAGGCCGTCGTGCTCAGATGACGCTGTGACTGCTCGCCGAGCCATCGTTCGGCGTTCGAGATGCCATTGCGCGGCACTTGCAGCCAGCAGCGAGTCGGTGGTCGCAACCGCTGCTTTAAGCGAATCGTTGTTTGCCGTCACCGCTTCCAATTCTTGAGTGAGCTGCACCACTTTTTCAGCCGACTGCTCGGCTTCAAATCGCATTACAGCGTGTTCGTTGCTTTGCTGGCAGCTCCAACCAAACAGCAGCCCCGCAAGGGCAGCGATTGCTAGAGTTAACTTGCTAATATGCGTCATCGTTTTCGGGGTTAGGGGCTTGGCAAAAAAGACAATTCGTATCAATCCCAGAGTTGGTGGTGTTGCACCTTTGGCACACCCATTTGACGAGTTTTTTCTTCGCTGTCGTCACGGTCGCCTCACCGTTTTAAGGTAGGCGTGAAGAGCCTGCGATATCTGCACAGGAGTGCCACACGTCGGGCACAGCTTCTTAGCTTCCGAATCGTGCAAGTCCACGCCGCAATACCAACACCGCTGCTCTCCATGTGCGACAGGCTCGTCGCATTTTGGGCAGCGCGGTGATCGCGCACCGTCGCTCCACGTCATTGATCGACTGCCGCCTCGTAATCGTATTCGACGTGGATGTGATCGTGCTCTAAAAAGATCTCCCACTCGGCTCCAAGAGCCTCGCGCAATGCTTTCGCATATTCGCGAGCTTGCCGTGCCGTGAGATCCCGAGTCCGTAAATCTAAAGCTCGGCCTCGGTAGTGCAGGCTCGTTGTCGAGTGTCGCCCGTCTTCTGCTGAGGTTACAACCGCTCGGCGGCCTACTGTGGCCTCTGTCACTGAGTCCAATACAAGCTGTGCTTGCCATATTGCTGGATGCACGTTGCGTGTCCATATCACGCCCTCCTTTAACTGCATCAGCCTCTGCGTAACATCTCCCGCAGACGGTTTCCCCATCGGGTTATCTTGCGACGCGACACGGGGACCATGTAGACCACCCCCGTCACAACGAGCGTCGCTCCTAGAAAATTTGCTACTTGATCGTCCTTTATAGCGAGCGCGCCAAGCATAATGGCGCAAATTCCTACAGCCAGCCTTACCACGTCGGCCAATGTTAGCTCTTCCATTTCTTCTCCTCCATGCGCGCCTCTATCGCGTCGAGGCGAGAGTTGATTGAATCGACAAGCCTTACAATTTTCGCCGTGCTAAAAATTGCCACCAAAAACAAACCCACCACCACACCGACAGGCAGCAGCGTCTCGTCGGGAGTCAGCACCTGTTGCACTGCGGCTGCGTAGCTCGCAACACCGGAGCTGACCGCTACCCCAGAGAACACTTTTAGCTGCCCTATCAAGTCCATAATCCTCAACCGCTCGTCACGATCCCTCTAGCTATGAGGAAAGCCAACGCCACGTCGTCACTGACCATAAGCCCAGCTTGCTGCAACGTATCAACCGTAATTACGGGCACAGATATTGTCACCGTATCGTTTAGGATCTCCAGCACCTCTGCGCTCTCGGTGTCTATCGTGCCGTCATCTGCAAAAAACGGACGCAATTGCTCAAGTAAAACACCGTGAGCTGCGTCTACTTCTGTCAAAATTTTGGAAATCATAAACGAGAGTTGTATCGGTCGCGGCCCCTCTAACGCCCGAAAGCTCGGCGCGATGGTAGCCAAGTGGCCTGCTCGTATGCTTATGTCGTGCATCATTTCACCCCCAACACTTAACCATTTGCATCGCTCCAAGGTAACACAGGAGTGCCGCTTGTCGGTGTTTTTAGTTCTTCTACCTCTGCGCTGACCTGTGTTTCGAGAGCTGCCACTTGGTCGTCGCCTAGCGCGGCTTTTGCCCACTCGACAGCTTGCTCTTCGGTGACGCTTGCATAGGGCGTAAAGTTGTCTGGGTTTGGCGGTGTGACCGAAATCGCCCCCACCGTAGATGCGGCCAGAGGTCTTGTAACGCCATCGGGATCTACAAAAGTGCCATCTGTTGCTGTGACCCTCCACGCAACCGAAGTAACTACATCTGACAACGCGCCATCGGTGTAAGTGACTTCCATCGTATCAACTCCCCACGCAAGCGTCATGGCATCAACTTATTTTGAGAGTGCCCGAGTCATTCCAGAGGCTGTTATTAACGCCCGGATCAGAGGTCGGGAGTCCAGCCATTAAAATGTAGTTGCTGCCAAGCCGCAGTGCTTCGTTGCCTCCAGCTACGAATCTCATGTAACCATCGGCGGGGGTTGAGTCGTGGCTGTAAGAGATCGTGCCGCGATATTGCGCCGCGCCAGATGTCCCGTCAGCAAAGTCGATGCGGCCTTGCCCGTTGTCTGCATTGGCGAGCGTCATTCCTGACGACGCACCCGACGATGTATTGGCAATCACAAGGTTGGTGGTGTAGTACGAACTCGGTGAGGTCGTCCCAATCCCTAATCGGCCAGCAATCGTCGTGGTGCTGCCGATGGTTAGGGTGCTCGCCATGTCCACAGCCCCGTCTATATCGACCACATCAAGGTTGGCTGTGCCATCGACATCCAAATCGCCAGACGTATTAATAGCGGTCAGGGTTCCTACCGAGGTAATGTTTCCCTGCGCGGCTGTTGACAGGGTTCCCACTAGAGCCGTGTCTGCGGTGATAGTCCCGCCGTCGATGTTTGAACTGCCCACGTCGATGTTGCCAAACCCCGACGTAATTGAGCCAGCGTTCAGTGCGCCTACTGACGTAATCTGTGTCTGCGATGCCTCGACGTTTAGCGTGACTGAGCCAGACGTGCCACCACCAGACAAGCCTGTCCCTGCCGTGACGCCTGTAATATCACCAGCAGCGAGGTCTAAGATGTTCGCGAGACTGTCTTTCTTAACGACGTTGTCGTCGTTGTCATAAAACAGAACCAAGTCCGCAGTTGCCGCTGTGCCCGATGCTGCGCCGTCGATGAGATTCGACCCGCTGGCATACTTAACAGAGAACTCGCTGCCTGAGAGGGTCAGCCCGGTTCCCGCTGTGGTAGTTGTCCCTGTAGCGGTAATCGTCGTGCCACTAATCGACATACCACTGCCAACCGTAAGCCACTCGAATTTGCTGGCACTGTCATCCCAGAACGCGATGCGATCGGCATTTGGGTCCGTTAAATCCTCAAAGCCAAGGTGGTCAAGTGCCAACGTGACAGATCCCGACGTGCCGCCACCCGTTAACGCTAACCCAGCAGTAACCGCAGTTATGTCGCCAGAGTTATTCGTAAACGGCAGATCAGAGACGTTGCCATATTTAACGCCGTTGTCGCCAACATCGACATACGCAATCCGGTCGCCCGTTGCGATAGCGGTTCCTTGTAAATCGGTGCCCTGTTGGATGTAGTTGTCGGTGCCTGCCACATCTATGGCAACCGTTCCGGTTGATGGGGACGTTAGCCCATTCCCAGCGGTCGAGAACGCTCCCGCAGTAAATCCCGAATCGTTCAAGAACGCAGATAGCGGAACACCCGACACGATGTCGGAATATGTGCCAGAGCCTGACGGCGAGTAAAAGACCAGCTTGTCGGTACCCGCCAACGTGCGGTCAGGTAGGCCAGACAAATCGCTCGTCGTCTTTTCCCAGAGCATCGCGCTGGCTTCGCTGAACCCTCCGACAAACTCATCTTTAAAAGAGTGTGCTGCGCCACCCGGAGCTATGCCGTCATTCCAAGCAAACGCCGTAATGGTAGCGATAAGGTCGTACCATGATGTCACCCAAACCGTGAACTCGTGCCCCATGATGTCGTGGCACTGAGTAACTACGCCTTTTGACCAACCTCTGCCCCTCCGTGCGGTGCCAGTGCGTGGGTCGATGCCTACATAAATGTCTGACTCAATGGCTACAACGTCGCCCGGCTCCAGATACGGCTTTGCGGTATGGGATTCAAAGTGGATCTGCGACATACCGTTGACAAAGTTGGCAATCATTCGGTCGCCAATTTTGTCTGCTTGAGCCGAGGTGCGTAGCCATCTTGCTACGCCGTCATCTAGCTGGTTGGCTTGCGCGGTCGCGATTGGTCCCAGCCTGTCCAGCACGGTCTGCGACGGCTTTGCTTCTTGTTGTGCCGTGTACCCGCTGCCATCCCAACCGTAAGGCACGTCGAAACTTGTAATCCGTCGATCAAAGCCCGTGTCAGTGGATAGAACTGTTACTTCATCATACGGAAACGCTGCGTGGTCTGACACTAGTGTCGAAGCCGTTTGCGGCGGGTCTTGCTCGTTATCGAATATCTTTCGCGATACGATCTTGCCTTGACTGCTGATGGTGGCCGAACCGTTTATGAAGTTCAGCTCCCGCAACACGTCGATTGCCTGCGTTTCGACAGAGATGGTCTTAGTGACGTTGTAGGCGGTGTCGGTTTCTTCGATACCTTGCCCACGGTAGCGCGCTTGCACGGCGGCTTGCGTGGCGATGATGTCGTCGTAGACAGATTTAAGCGTTGCGTTTTCGTACTCTTTCGGTGCGCGTGTCCCGCTGGCTTTTGGGGGAATCGACACCAAAGCGTATTGCAAGACCGACACCAACTGCACAAAGATGCCGCTCTCGCTTGGCTCGTAGTCAGCGACAAGGAAATCGTCAATGTGCAGCCACCAACGCTTAGCAAGATCGGGATGCCCGACATGAATCCGAAACAGCAACTCGTTGAGCTGCTTTGTTGCGAATATGTCGTCGGCCCAAGACCTGTAATCCTTTTCCCCGTCTCGGTGCAACAACAAAGACGCCGTCGGGATCTCTGACTGAGCCGTAATAGGGTCAATAGCCCAGCTTGCCGATTGCACCTCAACCAACCCGTCTACCACTTCCGTCTCTAGCTCCTGCAACCCTACTGAATACAGGCGGGGCGTGTGGTTCGTATCTGCTGAAGTCGTCAGCGTCACTTTGACTTGGTATGACTGCTGGCGCGTCATCGCTGAGAGGTCGGTCCCATCCTCGCCTGACCGATCCTCGCCGATGATGTCCGCATCCACAAAGTTGTACCACGTTGTGTTTGCGTCGTTGTATATCTGAGCCGTAATCGAAGTGTCGGATGGCGTTGCGGCTTTTAGGGTCAGCTCTAAGTCGGTGCCAGATGTTGGAGCTTGCCCAAGGTTGAACTTGTTGCCCGTGTCTATCCACTCGATCGTTGCCGTCGTGTATGCGCGGTTGCCGAGCAGAGCCATGTCTGGCACACCCGACGCCGCCTCCGCAGTAAACCTCAAATTGCTGGCTTCGACTGCTGTGTCGAGCGCGGTGAGGTTGTAGCGATATACGACGTTGTTGCCGCTGGTAGCAGATGACGCCGCCGAGTTGCACCGCCATGCCACGTTCGCAGCCGTCTCGCCGTTGCCCTTGAGAGCATACACGACCATCACGACGCTCGGGCCAGCAGGAACTACGGCAGCACTTCCAATCCTGCGGTCTGTTATGTCTGGTGGGCTACCAACAACAGGTATGCTGCCATCTGTGACAAACGAAAATTGCACATCGCCAGAGCTTGACCCAGCAGCCACACTGTCGCTTGCTAGGTATCGCAGGTTCCACGCTTCGTCGGGGCCGCTAATGTCTATGCCCATGAACTGGTACAAGACGCAATACCAGTGCGTTACCTCTTTGCCTGATCCAGTGTTTGGATCTAGGAACGCTTTTGCTCCCCAGATTTCCGTGCCCTGCGGGTCGTCCACCAACTCGACAACAGCAACTCCAAGCGGTGATTCTGTCGGCGGCACCAAGCTCGTAATGTCTGCGCTGGTGCTGACCGACTTGTCAGCCGACACAAACTCGGTGTCGCCTGCTCCAGCTAGGCGGCACCCACCGCTGTCAAAAATAGCGAACCGACTTGTGAGCGTAATGTCGCTCGTCGCGGCGTTAAACTCGTCGGCAGTGTCCTTAATGTCCGACGCCGTGATGGTGACAGTGGACACGATTGGGCGCGCTCGCTGCGGCGTCGCCTCGACGTACTCGGCGAGCTTTTCGTTGTTGTCGTATCCCTCTCTCATGTTGTCACGCCCCTCGCCAGCACCGCCAAACCAAGGGGGACTTCAAGGTTGAAAACGAGCACTGACAAGGGGACGTGAACAGCTTTTTTAGGCTGTTTTTCGGGCAAAACCGTAGAAAACCCGAAAATACCGCTGTAAAGCCCAGAATCGCGTTCTAAAGACAATCGGCCTCTTACCCTACTAAGTATACAGGCCATGCCGTCCTCGTGATTTTTGTTGTAAACACTAGGGTTTCGAGGGGTATCATAACGCCCTCATTTGGGCCATCGTCTTTTCGCCTCGGGCAACTTTGATCGCTTGATAGACCCCTGCGCCATACCTGTCTGTGCCGTGCGAGCCGATGTAAATGCGGGGCGATTCCCATGAGGTCGGAAGTGCTACTGCCGACGATTCCGTTGCCAGAGTTTCGGCACCTCCATCTATCGACTGCCCGAGCTGGACTGTCCCTGTCGCGCTCAACACTCCCCGCAATTCGACCTCGCTAGACCAGACTGCCGCCGAGGTTAACTTGGACTCCACGCCCGACGAGCCTACTGCGTAACCCAGTTTGTACTCCGTGCCGCTAGGCACTTCGAGCTGCAACCGTGACCCACTTGACGCGCTGGTCCCGCCGATGTGCAAGATGCCCTGCGTAGCTGCGAGCTTGAGAGAGCCAGCATCTTGAAATTTGGCGTACACGGTCATGGCCTGCGGTGGTGCTACAAAGTCGGCGTAAAATGTTTCATCTTGCGGCGTCCCGCTTTGGCTAACAATGGAGTACCGAGGCGAGGTGTCATTGTACACGTTGACCCTGTACACAGTAATGGCTGGACAAGCTGCGCCCGAACAAGTCACCGACGACTCGTTGCTGTAAACATAGACCCTGTGAGCTACCGCTGAGCCACCGCTTTCGTGAGTGCACGAGGTGGTGTTGCCATAAACTGCCCAGAAACCATTGCCGATGTATCTGCTGCCAAGATGGGTGCCTGTCGTGGCGGTGATTGTAGGTTTGCCAGCAACCCAGCCCGTGATCGTAAGTCGCAGCCTCCACGCTGAAGCGTCGCTGTCCTCTAGTCCCAGCATCTGGTTTCCAGACGATGGCATAGTGCCTTCTTTAATCACAAACACCGCAGATTTTATGCCCGTATCCGAAAACGCATTGATGCCTGCATTGCGACCACGCGACGCGCCACCTGTCGCGCCTGTGATCGTGTAGGCCCCTGTGCCGCCAGCGGGATCGGATACGTTCGACGTAATTGTCGTGCCACTGGTTTGGTTGTCAGACCATGACGACACTGCGTCGGTTTGGTGCAGATTGGTAAACGCTTGTTCTATCAACAGAGACGGGGTGCCATCATTCCACGAAACGCGAGGAATGTTGGCGTCGGTCGTAACGATTCGCCCCGACCCGCCCACATAGGTGGTCGCTTGTGCGGCACTGCCCTGCGCTCGCGTGAACGTAGCGGCATTATCCTGCGCCTCTGACTCACGCCACACAATCGTGCCATGCCTTGAAACGCACTCGCCGCCAGCAAAAAAGAGAAAATCGCTCATAGCAGCACCTGTTGGTATTCGACCATTGCTAGAGCGAGATCACGGCCTCGCCTACCCGCTGCCTGTGGTGCCGCATAGCTACCAGAGGGCGCATAAGCCAGCCACGACCGCTCCGCATGGCCGAGTTCGGAGGTGTACCACATCGTGTGGCCTTGCCAGAACAGGCTGTGGATCACCCACTTGGCCGTCGCCCATTCTGTTTCATCACGCAACATGAGCTGCACTTGGTTTTGCCTACCCGTCTGCAAGTACCCTGTGGGGCTGCCGTTGCGCGCGCTTGGCTGATCTAGCCACTTTGGCTCATCATCCCACGGCATCCTCGTAATCTGTGGCTGCCACGACTTGCCTAGCCACAAGCCACCAACGCGCGGCCTCTCATTAGCACCCATCGCGTCTACTTGAAACCGCCAATACTTCGCAGACGTTTGCGCAAACCTGTAAATGATTGCGCCCTCGTCTGTCCTTACTGGGTGGCCGTCGCTTGCGTAATTGCCCGTGTATGTCTTGCTGGGCACTGTAAACGTAAACTCTTCATACGTCCCAAAGTCAGACTCAGAAGATGCCCACAGCCGCACCGTCTCGCCTGCGAGATTTGAGTTTCTGTCGAGCACTAGCATATCGGCTGCTCTAACCCTGTCGCACGTCACATCAAGGTCAGCGTTTGAGTTGGCGGCGGTCGGGGTGTAGTAGTCCCGACTATGCCGTCGAGCGTTGGCAACCCGATGCACCTCGTACCCGCTTTGCCCGTTGGCAGGCGTTGGCGTCGAGCCGCCTTCTTTAGTGCTCAACGTGTGGTTTGGGAATTGCCGAAGGTTGTAAAAGTTCTCACTCAGAAGACAGGTCATACGCGTCTCACTCTGCGCAGCTCACGACTGCGGCCTTGCTGCACTGTGATGGTGTCCACCAGAGTCTCAAGACCGGGGCCGTTGATGTTAACCACCACAGGCGCGGTCGGCTCGTCCATGAAGCGTGGCATCTTGGGGTTTGAGAACTCAGCTTTTTGACCGCTACCAAACACCCCAGCGGCACTAAGAGTGTCGCCCATCGATAAAATAGATCCCGCTTTACTGAAAAAATTGCTGATGGTGCCCGACAGACTAAAGATGTTCGCAACGCCACCCAAAAACCGCATCGCCTGACTTAGTTTTGAAAACGCCGACGACGCCTTGTCGGCCTTGTCGCCCATCAATTCGATTGCCAGCCCAGTGGCCTGTGCCTCAAATGCAGCTTGATTAAATGCTGGAATGAAGTCATAAGTTGTGTCCAACAATCCCTCGGCTGGCGGCCCAATCATTTTGAAATTTACCGAAGTGTCAGCAACAGCTTTTATTAGTGGCTTAATTTTTGTTGCTGCTTCTTCTGACGCATCCCCAACCGCCTTGATCACACCAGCCGCCCCACCGCCGCCCCCACCTTCGCCGCCTTCCCCAAACATACTCATGTCTATGCTTCGTTCAGCCCCTTCTTGAACATGAGCGAAAAATTCATCAAATTCGCCTTGTAACCGAGCCAAATTCTCTTGCGCCGGTTGCAGACTATCGGGATCTCCCAAAAACGGTAAACCATGCCAAAAAACGGGCCATTCTGCCCACTGAGCCTTAAACCGCATATATCCAAGTTTTAGCTGATTGAATAAATGCAACCCGCCTCGTAGCACGGCGGCAAATATTGGAAGCAATGCTTGGGCCATCGCTTCTTTCATGTTTTGAATTTCCGCAGTTAACGCTCTTGCTCTGTTGGCGGCACTATCTTGGGTACGTTCCAAGTCACCAACAGCGGAACCAGCCCGTTGGGTTACGAGTTCTAGCGTCGCCATAGCCTTGTGCTGCGCTGTGGCGGTTTCGGCACCATTGGCTTGAGCAATTGCCAAAGCGCGAGCGTCTACCTCCGCTTGGTTGATTACGATCCCAAGCGTTTTTAGAGATTCGCGTTCGCCCGTTAACGCTGAAGTGATAGCGCGCGAAGTTTGCTCAATCGGCACGTTGTTAAAGCTCGCCATGTCGCCAGCCAGCGTAACGATCTCTGCCGAGAATTTTGCAGAAGCATCTTGAGCAAAGCCCATGCCTTGGGCTATCGCGCCCGTAGTGGATATGATGCCACGCGCTTGAGTGTCTGATAGACCTGCAAGAACGCCAAAGCTGTCTATAAACTCGTCCACTGCATCCGCTGAGTCTCCGAACACAGTTCTAAACTTGGAGCCCGTTTCCTCAACTGAACTTGCCAACTGAAACGTTGCTTTTGTTGCCATTACCGCACCAGCGGCAATAGCTAACTGATAGACACGCCCTAAATTTTTGGCGGAATTCGCCATTTTGGACATGGTGCCTTGGGCCTGTGACATCTTGCGGTTGAACGCACCTGTCTTGGCATCAAGTACGACGTTTACAGCGGCTATGGTCGCCATTATCTAGCCCGTTGCGCGTGGCGTTGCATTAGCTGTCTATCCATTTCGGCTTCTTCTTGGGCCTCTCGTTCCAGTTTATAGAGTATCGCCCACTCTAGCTCCTCTCTTGCACTCAGTCGCGCCCCAAGCTCCTCAACGGTCATCCCACCGAGTTCTCGGGCAATCCTAAACCTTAGAACCCGCTCGGGACGCTCTCTTAGTTTTTTTCTAATTCATCAGCGTCCGCAGCCGATACACCATTCAGCTTGGCGGCCACATCGTAAAGACGACTAACCGCACTGGCTGACCTGTCGCCCAACCAATCCAGATCGTCTTCCGTAAACGCTGGTTCTTCGGTTTCGGGGTCTAGTGCGCAGGCTATTACTAACCGCGCCCGAAAATTGACCAGCCCATCTTCGTGAATCCCTTTTTCAAAAGCGTCCTTGGCCCGAGCGGTCATGGACTGCATCAACACGTCGCACTCCCACTCGGGCACCGTCACGGACTCTGTTGGCAACACTGTCGCCGCCATCGCTCGATCGCGAACACTCACTGTTTTCTCCCCCTTTTTAGGCATTACGATTCGGTTCTGACAAAGCTGCTGCCAGCGGCAAGCGCAAATTCGGCAGAGCACACTGCCCTGTCTCCCACCTCACCAGAGAACCTTTCGTAGCTGGCTAGATTCATGGTGGCAGTAAATTTCGGGTTCCCAGCACCGACCGACGATCCGTCTGGCAACAAAAACACCACAAAACCGTCAGTGTCGGCCAAAAGAGCTGTTAGTTGGTCATCAAGACCAGAATCGGCATAATCTTGATAGAATTGCGCCGTGATTGTTCCGCTCTTCAGTCCTGCTTCAAAAGACCTAGTGCTGTCACCATGATGGGTGGCTTCTTGTTGCTCGACTTCTTCGGAAAAAGTCAAACCGCGCAAATGCGCGGACACATCCGAGCCATTCACGCTCAGATGGATATTCTTGAGAATCATTACGATGTCTCCTCTAAGAGAAATGGCACAGAAATGTTGATTTGCAGCCAGCGGGTGTCAGTTTGGTTGACTTGGCGCGGCCCACTTGCCGCGAGAAACTCCACACTAGAACCGGGCGACGCGCGGTCGAATAGGTCGCGCGCTTTGTCGGCGTACCCGTTCAGAACGCCGTAGCCGCTACCGGGTCGGTCGAATAACGAAAGCACCAAGATGCCAGAGATGACATTAGTGCCGCCGCTTGACATGGTTTCGAGTTCGCCATCGTTCCAGATTATGGTCGGGCGTATCCATTCCGACGCAGGGTCGTAGTCTACACCCGGCCATGCGACGTTTGTGTTTGCACTCCAGCCGCTCGCAATCGACGTGATGTTAGACGAGAGGTGCGAGTAGATTGCCCCCGCAGCAGCTTTGACGGCACTAGCCACGACGCAACCTCTTAGCAACACGAGGAACCATCTTCTGCACCTGACCCGTTGCCTGCTCTATCCATTTCTCGGGAGCCTGCACTGATGTGCCCTCGTTTAGCGGTTCTATGTAAGGCAGGCCATTAGTTAGGTACATCGTGTCGCCGTCAGCTATTTTCAAATCTGCCACAGTGCCTGCTAACCGATTCAAGGCTGGCCCTCCTCCTTTCACGGCTTGATCAGTAACTGTTGCCTCTGGTTCACCAACAGATGTGTTCCAGTTGCATTGCGCGCGGCCTGTGTCTACGGGCGTCATGCGTATGATGCGAGACCCCAGCTCTAGCCCTAACGCGCGTCCAAGCTGATCTAGCAACGGATCAACCACCCGCTCTGCGTTGCGTTTGGTGTTGCGCGGATGAAGGTTCATCGTCGCACCTGTAGCTCGTAGAGAGCGGCTTGATCGCCTGAGTAGGTCGTGCGCACGGATACCACTTGGAACACGTCTGACCCAATCGTGACGGTATCGTCTGCTTTCGGTTCCGTAATGCCCAGAGCTGGCACGTCTACCTTTACGTCGCCAGCCTCGACCAGCCCATTGACCTCTAATACATCAAACTCAGAGATCACCGCTGGGACAGAGCTGGTCGAAGTACTAGGCGTCGCCGTTTGGGTGGTCGGGTTGAACGACCCCGCAGTGACATAGGTGATCGTGATGTCAGTGCCAAACGCAGTGCTCAACGTCTTTGCAAGCCCCCTAAAGCCTGCGTCTAGCGTAGCCATTTAATACGCTGCCCCTACACGGACAGAATTGCCTGCGGTGGTTAATACTGGCCGCAGCAGACGCTTGACTGTGGCTGGTAGCTGCCCAGCACTGAAGCGACGACTGCGTTTCATGTTCATCGAACCGACCGCTGCCTCGTCAAACTCCTCCAAGCCTGTATCCAGCAGAGGTGTCTTTGAGTTGCCTCTGTCGATTTCAAACTGAAGGGCCAACTCATAACACGCATACTTAACGATGGTGGGAATCGCGTTCTCAGCGTACTCGGTCCCATCCTCATTGTCTGCCCAATAGCGCGGCCACTTCAACGCCTGACCCTCGGCCACTTTCAGACCTTCGTAAGTCTCTTGGTCGAGCCTGCGGGTTGCGGTGATAAGCGCGCGCTCTTTCTGGTCGGTACTTCCAGCCCAATCAGTGCCGCCGACACGCTCGTCAAAATAGGTGTCGGCATCACTTACAGTTGCGTAAGAGTTCGAGCTTGCTCCACCAACGGTGGCATCAATCGTAGGCATACATCTCTCCCCTGTAGAGGGGCAGGGCTGTTAAGCCCCACCCCTCCAGATCAAAGAAAACTCTTAGCGAGTCTTCAAGATTGCGCCGGGCAGCAACTTGTTGTCTGCCACAACTGTGTCCCAGTTGGTGGCTGTTGCCAGTGCTGCATCGTTCGGGTTTGCACCGCCGTTGGCGATGTCCCACTCGCAACCGCGCAGACGGAGGTTGTAAGCTCCTTCGCCTTGGAAGCGGTACACGATGTTCTCTAGGCCCGTTACCAAGTCAGTAACGACTGTGGGAGGCTCAGAGATCGACACGTCAGCCGCGCCGGGGAACAGCGCAAGCGTTGAATAGGCATCTACGCCAGACGACACTCCGTCAGTCTGCACGAGGGATGCTGAGTCTGTAATCATCACAGGCCGTCCCAGCGTCGCCGCTGTGCCCTGCATGATCGACACGCCGTTGGCGCGGTACACAGCGTCGCTGATCTGATCCTTCAGCAGATCGTAGTACACTTTGGAGTGCATAACGAACGCAGTGATGTTGTGCGCTGCGTCGCCCTGCTTTGCCAGTGCGTCAACCAGACCTTCGGTCGTAATCGTAGCAGCGGTGTCGTCTTCTTCGAGGGCTGCAACGGAGTCGAGCTTGCCCTCCAGAGACATGAGAGCTGCCTCAAGCATGGCCTGCGGAACGGCTTTCGCCATCTGCTGACCAACAACAATCGAGAGCGACCCTTGGTCTTTCCCGATTTTGCGCCATGCGTCCAAGGTGTTAGCCACCGGGCCGACCTTGTAGTTGCGCTTGACCGAAATGAACTCGTCCGAAGTCGGAGCGAGGTCTGTTGCAGACGACACAGATGTCGTGTCGCGACGGCTCACCAGAGAGCCGATAACGTCAAAGAACGTTTCACGGGCGTAGTCGCCTATGCTTTCCTCTGTGCGGAGACGGATCACGTTGCCAGAAGCGGCGTTAAACGCTTCGACATTCTGTTGGATCGTCTCGACAAAGGCACCGTGGACTTCTTCATTGTAAATGGTGAAGTCCGAAGCCTTACCTGTTGCCATGTTTTAATTCTCGCGGGTTATGCGTTAGGCAATCCCTTAAAGGCATCTAATCCGTGCTCTTGGATGTATGCCGAACGAGCTTGCCTGCCGCTGTCAGTATTTGCGTCACCCAGATCAGCTTTAGTGCGGATCTGACCAGCGCGCCCCGCGCCACCTCGTCCAGCGGAACCCCCGCCCGACGCTCCACTTGATGAAAAGCCCCAATCCCACTCCTCGCCAGCTTCGCGCATTTGCGAAACGAGGCCAGCAATATCAGTGGACTCTCCATCAAGCCCTCTCGCCACCGCCCTCCTAGAGCCTTCTTCCGATACTATCGAAACACGCTCCAAAACGTGCGGCAACATTGCAGTCACTCTTGCCCCAGCGTCAGCTAGTGCAGCCGTGGCCGCATCCTTCTTGATGATTTGCTCAAGCTGAGACGCCAGCAGTGCGTTGTTGCCGTCTGCGGCCTCCAACTCTTTCGCATGGCGCGCTTCCATGTCGCTTTTCAGCTTGTCCCAATCTCCAGCGGCTTTCGCCTTCTCGTCGTCAATCGTCTGACGCAACTTGCGGAGTTCTTCAAGCTCTGCCATGTCGAAATCGTCGGGGACCGTATCCAGCTTTTTACGCAGTCGCTGGTTCTTGCCCTTCAGATCATCCAGAGTCGCTTTCAAGCCCGTGTCGTCGTAACCGTCGACGCGAATCCTGTAAACGTCCCCGTCCTGCTCATAATGCTGGTGGAGGTCTTCTGCAACTCCCTCCAGCGAATCTAGCACCGCCTTCAAAGCCATATCGTGTCGCCTCCCGCGACCGCGCCGACCCGACGCTTACCGAAAAGAAAAAGGGGCGGTTCCCCCATACTGGAGTGAAATATCACCCGCCTGCGACCAGCACGACACCGTAGTTCTATTGTGTTGCGCGCTTTGCCCTTCTTTTGTATACTAGGTGCATGACATTCACACTGACACGGGTTGCTGACATGAGCTTGATCGAAATCGACATGGCTGACCGCGCACCAACTGAGAGACAGGTCAACTGGTTGGTGGACGTATTTATGCGCCACAGCCAATTCGTTACTGGGCGCGAACTCTACCGCAGCACGAACGTCCCCAACTGGACGGCTCTTGCGCGTCGTGGCCTCCTCGCCGCCTTTAACCTCACTTACGAGAACGAGTTCTTCGTGCTTACCGAAGCTGGCAGGGCTTACATCGAAGCCCACCGCCCGTTCTACGTTGAGCTGCGCCGCCAACGGGCAGGTGGTGACGAGTACGCATGGGGCGGCTCTCCTGACGCCGAAGCTGTGTACGACCGCATCGTCAACGCTCGCCGCAACCGCTCAACCCCCGGAGGCTGATATGAGCAAGAACACGCCGGGACCGTGGAGAGCGGTCGGCACGAATCAAGTGTATCGGAGGGCGGGGAGCGGCATGGAGATTGAGATTATTCAAGCACCCTACGTCACCTCACCGGAGGGCCCGATATTAATAACCCGCTTGCCCCACCCTGACGTTTACGAGAGAACAGACGAGGAGATCACGGCCAACTTGACGCTCGCCGCAGCCGCGCCAGACTTGCTAAGGGCGGCCAAGGCGATGGTTGGAATCGAAGGTTCAGGCGATGCCGACAATTACCGCGAAGTGGCCGCACTCCGCGCAGCCATCGCGAAGGCTGAGGGTAGGGCATCTGATTTGAGCGAGGACGATTACGATTGGGCAACGGAGGCTGAGATTCAGGCAAAAGTTGAGTGGGCGCACCTGAACCGCTCCTACCTCATTACCGCAGCCTACGATGGCGACGAGACGCTGTACTACGCTTTCATGGAAAGACTGTTGACTGACCTGAAAGCCGTTCGCCAAGCGACTGAAGGAGTCTGATATGAAAGCTAAGATCCACATCAACCAGCACGTCATCAGACGCAACGGCAAGACAGGAGAGCGCAACCCTGTCATCACGGTGAAGACGTACAAGAGCAACGAGTACGCATCGGAGGTAGCGATCAACGGGCCGAGCCGAGTCATCTATTCGCCAGACAAGCCTCTGTCGTGTGGTGCCAAGGTTTGGATCGAAACAGAGTACGAGCACGTTTCTTTGAAGTAACAATCACACTTGTCGCTAATCACTTTGGGACTATCAGCCTTGCTGCTCCCACCGACGCACAATTACGCAAAGCAAATCTTTTGTGATTTACCCCTTGCGCGCCTGTTGGGTTTGTATACATTCCCTATATGAACAATCACTCACACACGGACACTGACATGAGAAAGATTAACGACGTAGAGTGCTACGGCACCGAAGCGCGGTTTGAGCCAGTCGCCTTCGTGCCTTATGGCGGCAAGATAGACGAGCAGGAAGCCAACGCCCGTCTTATCGCTGCTGCGCCAGACTTACTGGAGGCGGCGAAGGCCATGTTAGCTAGGCCGGAAGGTTACCGTCAGTGGACTGCACTCGACGCCGCCATCAAAAAAGCAGAGGGGGTCTGATATGTGCGTGACAGATTGATCACTGCTTTGATGAGGCCGTAAGGCTAGGCCCCCTATCGCTTCGGCGGTGGGGGGCTTTTTGCTTTTCGCAGTTGTCGCAAAGGGATCTCAAACGCTGGCTCGGTGTCGTTGGTTGCCCTGTGCGCGCGCCTCACCCATTTGGTTACGTCCAGCGGTGTGTCTAGATCTCGCACGTCCAGCCACCTTGTTTCACCGCACCCAAACGGGACAACCAACAACACTGGCAACTCGTGTAGAGCTGCGTGTAGTCTCATGTTGGCGATCTTGCGTGTGCTCATCCTTAGCGTCGGATATTGATCTGCGGCGGTCGTCCTGCTCTTTACGTCGCCAAAAGCCACGACTCTTCCGTCTCGCTCCAACCAAAAGTCCAGCGGTGCCGTCTTGTCGTGATACCTGTGAGCCTTGCAGCGAAACACGTCCTCACACCACGCCAACGCTCTGTCCTCCTGTGAGCGGTGCTCGTGAGTCTGAAATAACATCTCACCCCCTAGTCGTTACAGATCACCTCAGACTCACGACTCGCCAATGCCTCGCATAAGCGGTCTAGCCTCTCGTTCATGGCTTGCAGAGCGTCGTCAAACTCGTCGTGCTGGCTGCTGCGCCTGTCAATGTAAATCTGCTGCCGACGAGTCAGCGTTTCGATGTCGGTCTGCTGGCTGACGCTCCTGCTCTCCAGTGCCCCAAACCGCCGATCAACGAACACGGCAAACATCATCAAGCTGACCACTGCGCCGACCGTGAGCTTGACGCCTGTAGCCTTTGAGAAGGTCACGTCGTTCACTCTCGCCTCGCTCGCAGTTCCTCTACCTGTGACTCAAGCTCTGTAATACGTTGCGCGTACCACTGGAGCGTCAACTCTTGCTGCTGGTCAAACGGTGCGCTGCCCGACTCCACCTCCTGTACCAGCTTCTCTAGCTGCGTCTCTAGGTGCCCGAGCAGCATGAACTGCTCTGCGTCGGCAGGCAGCGATCCCAGTTCTCCTCTCGGCCATCGCACCCGAAACTCCGAGTTCAGCTCTGTCTCTTGCCCCATAATGAGCAACTGCGTCTCTATGTTGTTGAGACGCTCCACGACGCCGAAGTACGCCCACACGCCGAGAGCAACCCCTGCCACGATGGACAGGAGGTTGCGCAAGGGCATGGTAAGCTCGGTGTCGTCGTTTAACCGCGCTGGCATCAGTCGGCCTTGTTAGGTGCCCACTTCTCTATGCCGCTGATTGAAAAGCAACCCAGCGTAATAATCAGAAAGCTGTTGTAGATAAACTCTTGTATCTGAAGCTCCATGCCCCAGACGCCAGTTGCGACATCAACAATCGCCGTCAATACCATCATCAGAAACGAGATGGCACCGATCACCGTCTTCTCGTTCCAGTCGTTGTCGTCCTTAAAGATGCTGACAAATCTACTCATCTGTCTCGTCGTCCTGCTTAGTAGTTATGACTAAGAGATGCAGGTCTTGCCCCACCAGCGACTCCATGTACTGGTCGTGCGCTTTTCGGGAACTCCACACTGCAAGCTCGTTGTCTTTACGCCCCCTGCCTGTACCGGGTGCGATGCACCCCTCCAGCTGGTGCGGGTAGTTAGCGGCGTGAACCAAAATCCGATCTCTGCCCTCTACCTGCACCTCAAACGTCTCGTAGTCGCCTCGGTAGTAGTAATCCCTGACGCACTCGTATGTGCCGTCGGGGATCTTCTTCTCTGCGTTCTCTAGCGTGTACCACTTTGACAGCCCGTCGCCGTCCGTCATTACACCCCAGATGCCTTGCCCTTCTTCTAGCTCTCTCTCTAGCCTGTACGTCTTCAGCGTTGACACTCTACCCTCTGGCCTCCTGTTGTTGTGCCACCAGCGCGAGCACAACGCGCGGTTTGCCTGTGCCGACTCGGTCGCGGATTAATTGTGCGTACCCCGCCACGGTTGGCTGCTCTATGCCCATCTCTTTGGCCGCCTGCGCGTAGGTCATGCCCTGTGCCCCCACCAGATCCACCACTTGCCGCTCACGCATCGACAGGTGGATCTCCTTTGGTAATACCTGACCGCAAGTCGGACAGCAACCTCTCGACTTCTTCGTAGGCAGCCGCTGGCTCGAATACGCGCTTTTGCCAGAGTCGTAGCTCCAGCTTTTGACCGCTTGCCCACGCTTCTGCTTCGCTGACGCCCTGCGACCGCAATCCTTCGACGTATGCTCCCACCACGCGCCCGATATCCCGACCGCGAGCTTGCATCTGCTCTGCCCAGTGGAGGTCGCGCGCATTTATTTGCCTATCTCCGCTAAAGTGAGCACTCGGTTGTCGTTGCCGATCATGTCTCTAAACGTCAAACGGCCCTCTCTGAACAGCCTTGCCCTAGTTGGCCCAATAATGCTGTCCTGTTGCGCCCTGCCTGCTGGTGAGTCGTTTTTCTCCCTAAACCACTCCTCATAAGTAAGCGACGATGGCCGCTGTCCTGTTGCGCTGGCTCTTGTCCCTTCTGCTGGCGGTTCGATGCCCAGCCCTTTCCAATCGACTACGGGCACCAACACGCTGCGACAGTTGAAGTGCAGCGGGGGTGTCTGTTTTTTCGGGTCGTCTACTTTGAAGACGGTGCCATCCCAACGCGCACAAATTTGCGTCGTGCGACTGTCTAGCGTTGCCGTGAATTCCACACCAGTCAACACGTCGTCATTTTGCTCGTACACAGCCATGTGAGCGCGATTGGCAATGTAGTTGATGGCAGTTCTCGCGATCCCCTCGGCCTGCTTGGTGCTCGTGGCTAGTACGCCGCCCGTGAACCGTCCACCGCCTGCCGACCGCCCTCTCACACGCCTTACGATGTCGCCGAGCGTCTCCGACTGCGCCATGCCAAGCTGAATCTGCTGACGCACTGCGTTGACTGTCGCGGCCTTGTGCCGTTCGGTCCACATCTTCAACGTGTCCCCGTCAAACGGGTCCGCTTTCATAATCTGCCGAAAATACGCAACGCCTACCCCAGTGGTCGGCTTTAGCTTTACCGCGCCGACGCTTTGCTGGAGCGCGTCTGTTGCCCACCCAGCTTGCTGTGCTCCAATCTTGGCAGTGGTGTCCTGCAATAGCTTTTGTATCTGTGGGTAAGCCTCTGCGTTCAAGGCGTTAATTTCCTTTAGCAGCGTCTCGACTCGTGCGCGCCTGTACCGATTGCGCGCTACGCTAGTAGGGTCTACTCTCGCTATAATCGCAACGTACTGGTCGATCAGCTTTCGGACTTCCGTCCTCACGTCTTTTGCTAACCCATTCGACAGTCGGCGCAACGTGACAAGGTTGCGGATTGCTATAGCAGTAGGATCGTCAGCCATTGGTTCTCCCAAGCACTAGTCTCGCCGCCTCCCAGAACGCGCTAAAAAGCACGGTCCACGACATAAGAGGCCACAGCAACAACACAACCGACACTGCGCCCCATCCAGATTTCCCCACATTCTGGCAAGCGATTAACGTCGGCACCATGCCGAGGACATACAGCAGTAGAATCATAGCCATCCCGTAAAGCACCTTGTCAGGTCGCAGACTGCACCCTCGTTCGCGTAATGGTAGCGGGTTCGGAACGTCTCTCGAAACGGCCCCTCTGGTATGAACTCCAACGCTTCGAGGAACACGTCTCGGCTTTGCTCTTGGTGCAAGTGCAGCAGCTCATGCACAACGACGCGCTCCACGTCGTCATCGCCTAGCGCGTCGGCAATCTGCGGACCGAACGTGAGCACTGCGTCTCGGTACTCAGGCTTACCGATGATCGTGGCGGTGTCCTTTAGCTCCGAGTCGTAACGCAGACGCAGGATGTGACACCACGACGGAACCAGCCGCAACCACTTTGCCATGAACGGGTCCACAATGCCAGCCACAGTGTCTGGCAGCGCGCTCTCTATTCGAGCACCGCAACAAATCGACGAGCAATCGCAAGTCACAACAGACCCCTCAGAACCCTAGTGTTTAAGCCAAAAATTGCGTGGAGCACCATACTTGTATACTGGGTAGGCTAGGCACCTAATTGCCGTTAGAACGCAACCTCGTGCGTTAAAGCGGCATTTTCGGTATGTGTTCGGTTTTTGCCCAAAAACGGCCATTATAGCTGCTCTGGAGCAACGCCCAGTAGCCTTTCTTGGGCCAGCTCCGCATCAAAATCAGCCTTCAGCAGCTCCCCTTCTTGGAGCATCAGCCACATCTCTTCCAGCGGTAACTGACCATCAGCGACCATCCCTCGAATCTCGCGCAGCAGTGCTGGCGGCATTTGGCGGTTGGTATAATCCCTGTTGATGTGCAGCGTCGCGCTTTCGATGTTCCTGTATTCGGCGTGAATCTTTAGCAGCTCGTTCAGAAAAGCCTCCAGCCCGCGACCGATCACAGCGAGCGCAGAATCGCTCTCAGCCTTGTCTAGCATCTTGGCCTCGGCTGTTTCGGCTGCCCGTGTCTCGCGCACCAACATCTGAAGACCAAGCGAAGCCATCCGAGCTTCTATGTCCTTCAGCTCCTCGCGGCTTGCTTGCAGTGAGCTGCCCGACGACTCCAAGAGCTGTGCGCTTGCGTCAGAGTCTGGCAGGAACAACGCTCGCGACATCCCCCACTCGACGCTTTGCGGGTCTGCACCGCTGAACACCGGAAACGGTGAGCCTGCGAATTTGAGCGCGTACTGGCGGTCGCTTCTCGTCTGCCAGTGGTTGACGTTCTCGTATGCCAATCCCAGTAAGGGCGGCTTTGACTCGTAGTGGCCGACCCTGTTTGCGTAAAACGCACTGACAGGGATGTAGCCGAGCGACGTTGCGCCTTCATCCACGAGCATCCACTTGGCCTCGCCTTGGCCCGTTGCTCTTTCCCACACTTGGAACTCGCCGGGGGTAAGCACACGCACCCGCTCTCTGATCTCCTCACCGAAAGCTCCCTGCGGTTCGACTATCGAATCACGATACACAAACATGGTGAGCACGGGCCTGCCGTCGCGCATCTCGTAACGCCAGTTAATCGCGTCCTGTTTCTTGATGGCGCACCAGTATGGGCGCAACCCACGCTCGCGCTCGTCTGCTAGGCTGGCTGGTGTGTCCTGTACGCGCGGATATTCGACCAGCACCCAGACGTGCCCATCAATAAGAGCGTCAATCGCGACATCACGAGCGAACGTGGCGAGCGGCCTGCCTGTCAGGTCGATGTTCTGGGCGTCCTCTACAAAGGCGTCTGCTGCGTCCTCTGCTAAGGCTGGATCCTTGCGCAGCAGCATACCGACCAAGCCATGCACAGTGCGCTCTAAGGCGGGAAACAGCGTTGCGCGCCCTAGCCTGTCGTCGTACTCGTCACTGTGCTCGTGAACGCCTTTAGGTAAGTACGTCTCTGACGCAGCGCGCATGGTCTTGGTGCCGCCGTACACGTCGCGGCAGAGATGCACATCTGCCATCTGCTCCATATACGACGAGCTGCGATAGTCTGGCTGCTTGGGATCGTTGCCGTAGCCCGTGCCGTCGATTTCGATGTAGCGGACTCCAGCGGCGTGTTTTAGGGCGTCTTTTAGGTCGTTTGATATTGGCATTTTAGATGACTCTGAACCGCTCCGTAGTTGGTGCCCCCTTCAGTGTATTGAACTCCTGCCAGAGTAGATAACCAAGCGCATCGGCTAGGTGGTCAAGCCCAAGTCCCTTGTCTGGCTGGCTTGTCCCTTCTTTGTACGTCAGCCCCTCTAAGGAGCGTATCAGCGCGTGTGCTCTTGGGTGGACCTTAAGCCTTCTGCGCCCTTCAGCGTTGCACAGCAGTGCCTGCACGTTGTTGACACGATCCACGACCAGTGGAGCTGCGGCTGGCGCGCGCACCTCAAAGCCTGCTCGCTTCAAGATCGTGAAGTCTGTCTGCCCTACAGGAGCCGAGCTGCGTCTTTGTTTGCCTGACGGGTCAGGGCATACGATGACCCTGCGCCCCTTGTATCGCTCCTTGTACTCCTGAGCTATTTCCTCAGTGTTAGACGACGGCACCTCTAGCGCATCAATCACATGGCACTCGTCGCCCACCCTGACAGCTACGACCGACGCCATCGGGTTAATGTTGAAGTCCTGCCCGATCAAGATGTCACCGCCTGTGTCCACTGCATCCTCTGACACGTTCAGCTCTCTGTCGAAATTGGAGTAGACGCGCCCCTGTAAGGTTTCAAAGCTGGCTTCGTACTCTTGGCGAAAGATGCGAGGGTCTAGCTCACGTTTCGCTGCCTCGACCTCCTCCAGCGGGACAATGCCAGCCTCTGCGGTCGTAAACTGCCACGACCTCCAGCCGTCCTCGCCCTCCTGTCCCTTGAGGAACGTGTCATAGGCCCAGTTAAACCCCGCAGGCGTCGTCGTAAACAGAGCCTTGCCCTGCCTGTCGGCTAACGCTGGCCGTAGTACGTCCCATGCGTAGGGATTGATCCAAGCGAACTCGTCCAGAGCAGCAAAGTCTAGCCCCGGACCACGCAGGCGGTCAGGATCGTCCGCGCCCTTGAGCGCGATCTCTGCCCCGTTTGCTAATTCCATGCGTAACTGGCTCTCATTGGGCGGCTTGGCTAAGTGCGCCCTGTCCACAATCGACTTGAGCGTCGGCCATGCGATATCCCGAGCCATTCGATAGGTGGGAGCAACGTACCAACAGCGAGCGTTGGCTTTGTTCGCTGCCCTTGTGTACAGCTCTAGGCACTCGCCGAACGTCTTGCCTGAGCGACGCCCAGCTACCACCACGCGGAAGCGCGACGGGTCGGCGTAGATTTCGCCCTGCAAGCCTTGGAGATCGAAGTGCGGCACTACTCAAGAATCCGAACCGTAATTTCGGGGATGCCAGAATGTTCGACCTCGACCTTATCCCCGTACAGCTTGGGCAACACCTTGCTCAAGTACCACTTGCGGGTATCGACGCGCAGGCGGTCCCTAGACACATCCCCTGAGCCTGTGTCGGCGATCTCTGCAATCTGGTCGGCCATCATGGTGCCCTGTGCCTGTCTGGCCCTCGCGTATTGCTCCGAAAACCCTTCTCGGTTATCGACTACCCACAGGCAGACGGTGGACACCGCTGGCAAATGATCGTCCTTGCAGATGCGCCGCAAAGATTCCCCAGCTATCAACCGAGAGCAAATCTCGTCGGCGATCTCAGGCGTGTATGTAGATGGTCGGGACATAAAGGTTTGGTAGCTTCCCCCTAGACCCATAGAAGTTGGGTGCGTCCCGTTGACAAGTCAACGCAGGAAAGTTACGCGCGCGAAAAACCCCCCACCGTCGGAACGATGAGGGGCCAGTTGCAACTCGGGAGCTGCTGCGGCAGGATGCTACTAGACCGTCAACCTACCACTTCAGCCTGCATTATTTGCTTGCCGATCCATTCGGAGACATTCACAGTCACGGCATTTCCCATCATCCGATAGCGCGGAGAATCAGCAACCTCTGTGCCGTCGTGGTAGTAGCGTGTCCAATCATCGGGGAAACCTTGCAGGCGTTCGCACTCTTTCGGCGTCAAGCGTCGTGGGCGTGGCCCAACGTAGAATTGGGGCTCTGCCCCCTGTCCTCCGCATGTTGGTGCGATGCTATGAAAGGTGCTAGGCGTAGACGTAAGCAAAGGAACGTGAGCCGTCGCTGCGATTGGATGGCACGGATCGCCCGGTTGCGGGTTGCTGCCATTTTCCGGGGAAGTCACTTGCGTGGTATCAAATACAAGAGGCAAGTCGCAACCATTGTCGGCATTTGCGCCAAGTGTCTGAGTTGCCTTGCCCGTCAAATCAGTTACTCGCCCGTCTTGGTCGTGCCGCTCGTACCAGCTGACACCACCGCTTGCAACGCCGTTGCCAGTCGGTTGGGTAGAGCTTTGCCTCGCTTCTCTGCGCGGCGCAGGATGCCCGTACAGGCCTTCGCTGATAGCGAGTATTTCGGGTCTGGCGACTCCTCCAGAATGTCCGACAATGAACAAGCGTCTCCTGCGTTGCGCCACTCCGAAGTATTGGCTGTCCAGAGTAGCCCAGCAGACGCCATACCCGAGTTGAACAAGCGAGGCGACGATGGTACGGAAGTCGGCTCCTCCGTTCGATAAGAGGAGGCCATGCACATTCTCTCCGACAACCCACGCGGGGCGGCACTCAGCAACGATCCGGTGCATCTGCCACCACAGCGCGCCACGGTCACCAGCCAAGCCGCTGCGCTTTCCTGCCACTGAGTAATCTTGGCACGGGAATCCTCCGCAAATAACGTCAACTGGTTCTGCGTTTCTGACATCATGCACATCCTCAAATTGATAGACGTTCGGCCAGTGCTTTTTGAGCACCGACCTAGCTTGTTTGTCTGCCTCGGCTTGCCACACAACCTCCATGCCAGCTTGCTCTAAGCCTAGCTCAAGGCCACCGACACCCGAAAACAGCGATCCGACTTTCACGTTGCTGACTCCTTCGAGTAACGGTTCCAGTTCGGCCTTGATTGCCACCAACACTCAAGCGAACAGAACCGACGCTTGTCCCATCTGCCCCACGGTTGGTTTTGCGGTTTTGCGTAAGCGTCACCGCAACACTCACACAGCTTAGTTCGCTCTAATAACGACCGCTTCGTTTGCGTCATGTTCACACCCTCGCAGCTAATGCCTACCAGAAAACGGTTAATGGATCTGCAACAGGTAAGTCGAGGGCACCGTCGGATCTCGGGTTAGGAGCCGACTACACTCTTTGGTTGTTTAAGCTTGGCCGTGGACACGACGCCACCAGCCAAGCCCCTCGTTCGCTTACCTATTTCACACTAGCTACTCCTGTCATAGGTCACTGTCTGATTCCCAGATCAGTTCCCATGATCCCACAAGCTTCGACCCTGCCGTCAGCTCCATCACTTCTCGCACCGTGCCGTTGGTGGTTACTCGGTACACCTCTGGTGCTTCGCACCACTCGTGTTCGTCAGCACCTTCGCACATTACCTTCGCTTCTCGCACGGCATCTCTCTTATTGGTGAACGCGAACCGACTGTGCTCCTGCAACTCGATGTAATGGGCTGTGACAATGTAGAACTTCATATCACCACGACCTTAGCACTTGAAAGATAACCACTGCCAGCGCGTAACACAGACCTGCCAGCATCAACTTGTACGCCGTCCTGTCACTCATCAGACCCCCCTTTTGTGGCGTTGTCCTGCCTCCACTTGTCTGTAAACTCGTTGAGCTTGGTTACTACGTCAGATGCGCTGCTCGCTTCTTCTATGTCTTCAACAAGCTGCTCGGCGGCGCGCCACTTCTGAATGTGCGTGGCAGCTTCCACCAACTCCCTGCCCACCCTGTGCAACGTCTCTGCGCTGGCGAACAGCGTTACGTCGATGCCTGCGTCCTTGATCGCTACCCAGCCTCCAACGCCACCCGGCACCATCGGCTCATACGTCTCTACCTTCACGGCGTCAGTTAGGAAATAACTGACCTCCATTCTAGGTGATCGGCTTGGGAAGTAGCTCATACTAGAACACCGTGCTGTGATATGAACCTCTCCAGCCTGTCTACCATGCCCTCAATAGCCGCCTCGTCTTCGACTATAGCCGAACCTTGAAACCCTGCGGCGTGGTAGGCATACAGTCGGTTACTCGTCTCGGGAAGTCCGAACTCCTCGCTCATCGGTGCCCTGTTTGTCGAGTTGTCGAGCAGGTGACTACCTCTAACCATGTCTCTGGTATTGGTTGGTGGTGTCAAGCCAAGCCGATTCACCACTCGAACAGGAAATTCCTGCTCTGCGTCCAACAGAGTCCGCAGTAGCGAGTCAGGCTTTGCACCTGCATTGCCAAACGTGTACTCAGTTTCGCCAATGGCGATGTCAACCCGAAGCCCCCGAGCAGAGTCAAACCAGACGCCCTCAAGCGTGTCCCTGTCAACGATCGGCGCGCGAGTTGCTGTTTTCATCTTGTTGGCCTGCGCCAGTAAATCCACGAACCTCTCGTAAACGGGCCGATAGCGTTCCTCATGAGCCGCCTGCTCCTCCTTCTCCGCAGTGTGCTGGTCGATCTTCGACTGGAAGTCGGCGAAGCAGCCAACAATGTCTCGCGATTTGATCAGCGACTTCTTCGTTCTTCCCTTTGCAATCTCGCGCTCCATCGGCTGAAAGAAGTTGCCACTGTCTGACGCTGCGTCGATGTACTCAACAAGCCAGCAGCCCGTCGTGACTTCGTAGCCAGCACTGTCTGCCTCTGCTTTGTAGATGTAGTTCCTGTCACGATGCCGTAGCAAACCCAGATGCCCCACGTACCCAAACAACCTCTCAGTTTCGGCAAGCGTAAACGTCTCACCCTTCTCAACGTAGCGGTGGACAAAGACGCAGTATTTCCTTTGCAACGGGCTGTCCACGTTTTGCGCGTTCGTGCAGTGTACCATCAGATCGTAGTCGTTGCGATCATCGGCGTTTCTGCCTCTTCGCTTGACCGCATCGACGTGACTCTGGATATCCTTCTTGTTCATTTTTGTACCCTCGTGATAAGTGATTTTTACAACTGTATACGACGGTAATTGAATGCGCCAAATCGCGCAACCCCTGTCATGGAGGCGGTGGGAATCGAACCCACGTCCGCTCTGTTCTCAGTCGAGACTTGCAAAGCGTCAAAACCAGATCGCCCCCTGCTGGACCCCTCGCAACCCCAATGTTTACAACAAAAATCACGTCGCAGACCCTCCCTGTATACTGACAAGACTAAAGGGCTAATTGTCCTTAAAACGCGATTCTGAGCCTTAGAGGGGTATTTTCGGGTTTTCTTCGGTTTTTGGGCAAAAATCGTCATTTTTGGCCCCCTCCGAGCACCGATCCGATGCTCATCATACCACCTCGCTGGCGGTGGCTGTCCTGTTCGAGCGGATCGTTGCGTCTGAAATAATCCACTGCTGCATACCAGAGAGTCTGCTGCACTCGACCGTCGCCTTGATAAGCTAACGTCATCGGGCCGTTCAAAGCTTTGAGCGTCATAGGTGAGCCGGGCACTGCCGAGTCCCACCCGATCAAATCTCTGTCGCGCATCATCGCGGCCCCGTGAATCGCAGCGTACACATCTTCGGGAGTTCGGCTCTCGCCGCCGTAAAGCCACAACGCCAAGATGCGTCGGTTCGACTGCTGGTCGCGACTATCCAGCTTGCCAAGCCCCAAGACCTCCGCAGCGTGTCCCAGCAGCTCGCGCTCCGTGTAGACTTGTTGTTCAACAATTCGCGGCGAAGCCGTATCTGTTTCTTTTCTTCTCTTCTCTTCTCTTTTCTTCTCTGTCTCTGGGCCGTCACCTTGGCGTCGCTTTGGCGTCACGGTGTCGTCAAGCTCCAAGAAGCCACGCCGTGCAAACATTTCGAGGTTTGGCGGCGTCTCCATGTAGCACAGCTTGGCGATTAGGCCCCTGTCGTTCGGCAGTTCGCCATCCTTATCGGCGGCGAGAAGCCACATGGCGACGAGCTGACCTCTCTCAGCGTCTGTAAGCTGGACCCACTCAGCGTTCCGCATCACCTGTCGGTGGAGCTTAATCCACGGCGGCTGCCCTCTGTCTTTGCGGTACGTCTGCCACCTGTCCCAATCTTTGACCCTCAACGTGTCCCCCTTTTGTCGTAATGAGTGTTAACGGTATCAGCGCAGTCAAGTGGCTGCGTCTTCGGCCTCCTTAACAGCCTTGTAGATATCTGGCCGGGCACCGCACTTGCATTGCAGCAGGAAAGCATAGCTCGGGATGGCCGACACAATTTCCAGCCAGTCCGTCCAGCGCAACACGGCGAGCTTCTCCCCGCCGCGACCCGTGCGATGTATGGCCGCTACCGGAATGGGCATCTCGTCCAGCACAACAGGCAGCACGTCGCCTGTGTTGCCGTCTCTCACCTCTGTCAAGTTTCTCCGGTACTGATTACCCGACTCCCACGAGGCTGCGCTCATATCTCGCGCCACCTCGCGCTCCCAACGATGGCCCTTACTTCTGGACAGCTTACCCATCTAACCCCCTTGGCATTTTCTCGTGCTTCAGTCCGTAATCGTGGTTCTTGCCGATTTGACTAACCCTGCCAGCTCCGTGAATACTCCTACACTTCGGGCAGCGTCGCACGTTAGACGACCACGGCCTGTCAAAGACAACCTCGCACAATGTGCAAGCCTGCCGCACGGTTGTGCCATCCATAGCAACGTGCGAGCATTGCGGCGAGCAATACCTTAGATGCCTCTGCCGCACCCTCTTGTCGCACTCGGGGACAGCGCACAACGGCATAGGCTCGGCGCGCTTGTCCGCTCGGTGGCACTTCTGAGAGCAATACGTTCGGGTTTCGACAATAAGGTTGTCACAGCCGGGCAGCTTGCATCGTTTGCTTTTGCTGCCGTACACGACGTGCCGTTGCCGCTGCTCCTCTGGCACCAACAGCAAGGCATAGGTCTTTACGCGATGCCATCGGGCAACCTGTGCGACGCTCCTGCACGGCTCGCCCTTCGAATTCGCATACTCTGGCGTCAGCTTGTCGATCACATCTGCAAAGGTTGGTTTCTGCAATCCCCACCGCTTGGCAGCCCTGCGCGCCACCCGCTTCTCCTGTGTCGTTAATGGTAACTGGAGTAGCTCCTTCATCATCGCGGCCCCCGCCACTCGCGTCTGCCACGCTCGACGCCCATGCGGTAAGCGACAGGCCAGAGGACGACGGCCACGGCTATTGCAGCCACCACGACGCCGTGCCAGTAGCTGCTCAAAATTCCAGCCCGTGGTACTCGTCATCGACGGCAGCAGCCAGCTCTCTAAGGCTCACGTCGTGCCTGCGCTCCATGCCTCTCTTTCCGATGCCGTGGTCTAGCTCGTGGTGGCAAGGGCGACAGGCAGAGACGGTGTAACAGGCGTTGGCTTTTCTTCCCATGCCGCCGTTGGTGATGTGCGCCATTTCCGTTGGTGGCGATGCGCCGCAAAAGTCGCAGCTCCGCGCCTTCTGCCAGCGCACCCTCGACGCTCCACCGTACACTCGGTCGAACTCTGACGGCTTGCGTCGCTTGCGGCGTAGTTGCTTGCCGCGCTGCAACGCGACGGCGAGCTTGCCTCTGGCAAACGGCAATTTGCTCATCGCTGTTTTCTCCTGAGCTTGCGTTGAATGATGGTGAGCAGTTGAGGATGCCGTGCGACCAACTCATCGGCAAGCCACGGCGTGAAGTCGTTGGTAATGCCGACACCGTAGTGGTCGCGGTAGAAGGCCGTCCACGTCCTAACCGAGAACCTCGTATCGCCTGCCTCAAGCGCGGCAAGAGCCTTGTTCGACAGCCACTGCCAGAACTCCACGCCTTGCTCTGAGTATCGGAACGCCTCGAACCTCTCCCACTTCGCGTCTGCTTTGGTGTAGGCCGTGCCAAGAGGTCCGCTTGGTGGTGGCGGCGCGTCTCTCCCATCGACGCTGGAGGGCTGCCCAAATAACGGCAACCCCCCAACGCCTTGGTTGATTCGATACTTCGACATCAGAACGGCAGGCCGTCGTCGGCCTCGAACAGCTCCTTCGCTGCTTGCTTCTTAGCAGCGACCGTCGAAGCTGGAGCGGCCTGCGTCGGCGCAGAGCTGCGCGCTCCGAGTAGCTCCACGGTGTGCGCCACGATGTCGGTGAAGTAGCGCGTCGTGCCGTCCTTCTCGCTTTGCCAGTAGTCGATACGACCTTGAATGGCGAGCTTGTCACCCTTGCCAGCGTAGTCGCGGATGATCTCTGCTGTCTTGCCGTAGGCTTTCACCGTGTGCCACTGCGTCTGCTGCTCGCCTTTGACCTTGCGGTTGGTGGCAAGGGACAGCCTGACGGTCGTTGTGCCGTTGGTAGTCTGGGCGGCCTCTGGCTCCTTCCCGATGTTGCCAATTAGTGTAACTGAGTTCATGCGTCACCTTTCTGTTGTTGTTTGAAATATGCGATAGCGGCGCGTAAGCCGTTTACGTCTTCCGCTTCGATTACCTGACGCGCCCTCTGCTTCGCCTTCTCGTCATCTGAGGTGCGCGCCAACGCCATCACCTCGTCGATCAGCTTCTCAATCTCAGCTTCGACGCGCTCGACTTTCTCCATCTCCTGTCGCGATGGCTTCTGGTTGTTGCCTGTAAAGTTGGCGTTGCCACAAGCTCTGCCGATGGCAGATGTCTCGCAGTTCTCGACAAACGAGGTTTTGTTGACTGGGCCAGCCTCACGCTCGTAGGCAAGGCCCGTCGCCATCGGCTCTGTCGCGTCGTGGTCGCGATATAACTCTGCGCGAACCACGCAGACCGCTGGCGTAGCCTCGAAGTCCATGTGGACTATCGTGGTGACGATCCGACCCTCGGGGTACTGCGCGAGGAACAGCGGGATGCGGTCTTTGACCTCTGTGTAATTCGCCAGATTAAATCGTCCCATGCTACCACCTCCCCTGCTTCCAGTCGTCCTCGGTGTCCCACTCCGTGCCCTTTAGGTATGAGGGCGGCCCCATCTCGGCGAGGAACTGCATTGCCTCGTCTTGGATGGGGTTGATCGCTGCCTCTGCCTTGCGCAGCTCCTCCAAGAACGCAGGCGGTTCGATGCCTAGCTCTCTAACCTTCGCTGCTGCTTGGTGGTAGAGTGCGGAGTGCTCGACTTCGACGGCGGCATCAACTATGCCGTGCCGCCTGACGGACACGCTGCCGTCGTCGTGCTCAACGTGCTCCTCCCAAACCTCGTTGCGCGGGTTGTCCGCGCTTGGATTGTACACTGGTATCATTGTGTCCCCCTGCGCTCCTACTGCTGCGCCGCGCTGTACATCTCTAGCGCGTTTCTCAGGAGCTGTGACGTGCTGACGATGCCTGTCTTCTGTTTCAGCTCCGCAAGCTGCTCCTGCGGCAAACGGACACAGACCACTGGCTTGACTGCCGTGTGGTTTGCAGGCGTTGGTGCTGGTGCTGTCATCTCTCTACCTCGTTAGTGAGTGAAAAAAAACTTCCAACTGTATACCCTAGCGGTGAACGTATACCGACGCAAGTTAGTCGGCCTCCTCCTTACGGCACCCACCACCCCTCTGGATTTACTCGCTGCAACAGTGTGATCTCCTCTGGCGACTTGCCGGGCGCGACTAGCCTTTGCTCGTCGCCTGCTGTGGCGCGGTACTGGTCCATCCACTCCGGAAGCCGACGCTGACGAGCCTTGCCCCACTTATACCTGTCGGTCGCATCGTCAGTCACCTCAGCTTTAGTCCAACCCAACGGCACCCACCACCCGTCTGGCATCACCCAGAGGTGGTATTGATTTGACGTATCGACAACTCGACTAGCCGCTGGGTACAGTTCGATGGCTTCGCGGTTTTCCGATGTCAGCTCGTTTTTGATTCGCCACAGCTCGCGCCAATCGTGCCTCGCCTCCTTCTTCAGTCGCTTGATCGACAGGTAGGTGATGCCATTCGGCAGCTCCATCGTTTGGACGCTGTAGTGGTTATTCACGTAGCACGGTGTGCGCATCCGAGCCGACAGCTCCTCGTCTAACTTGAACGGCGTCCAGCCGCCTTGCTTGATGGGGGTTGCCCTCTGCTTCGGCTTCTTGCGCAACGCTGCGCGCCTTCGGTTGCGGCGGCTCATCGTTCGCCCCGCTCTCGCAGCACTTCCAAGATGGCGTCGTCTAATAGGTACCCGTGGATACGGCTAGTCCGCACTTCCCAGTACGCTCGATCAAGCTCCAGCGGTCGCGAATACGAGTGGTCGCTGCGGCGGTCAACCTTGTGGCCCCAACGGTTCACGTCGTTTCTTATGATCGCCCTGTGCTCGGCAAGCCCCTCTTTTTGTGTTTGCTTCTTTGCTTCCCATGTTTTCAGTACCGCCTTGCGTTCCGCTGTCGTCATCTTAAAGAACTCTGCACTGGCAGACAGAAGTAGTGAAACAAACACTCGACCATGCCCATCCGCGCCCCTGAGCGGTTCGCCGCAGTTCCGACGATGCGCGCGCAACCTGTGCTGCGCGACGTGGCAGAACTCGTGCACAATCACCTCCTCAATTAGCAGCTTGGGTGCCTTCGGTCCAAAGTGGACAAAGCCGCCACGACCGCCAGCTTCGCCCCAGACGCTTTTGTCATGGACAAGGCGGCCTCGGTCAAGGTTGGTTTCTTTCAGGCTCAAGTCGCGCTCGTAGACGCCGACCCCCTCATCGCGAAACGTGGCAAGCTTAGCAGCGCGCTTGCGCGCTCGCTTGGCGATGGTCATCTGCGACCACTGGCTCATCAGTCCACCTCCGTGATGGCAAGGCGTTGCAAAGCGCACTCTTCCCACGCTGCAATCCCGCGCACTGGGGTGGCAGCCTCAAACATCTTCCGGCTCGACCAAGCGCGCCGCCGTCTGCCGGGGTCGTAGCGCGTCGCGTCCCTCAGCTCCTCCCACTTCGGCGTGTCCTTGTGCTCATAGAACAACACTCGTGCCAACCCTGCCAAAGTTCTCGCTGAGTTGTGTGGTCGCGTCGTGATGTCGTGGCGCAGTTTTACTTTGAACTTGTCGCCGTCGCGCAGCAGCTTCATCCCCGCCGCTGCGACCAGCCGCTCAAGGGCTGTAATCGTCGATTTGGTGCGTCTCATAACAGCTAACCTCATCGTGTGTAAGTGTTTAACTACCCCCAAAGGTAATCAAATCCGTATACACGGTCAAGTCCCGAGGTTTCTAGCCTTTGAGGTGAACGCCTCTAAACCAGCACTCGCCGTCGATGATTTGCACAACGTCTTTCGCAAAGCGTTGCTTGTCCTTGCTCCACGTCACCACACAAAACCCCTGTCCCCACTGTGGAGCGTCGGTGTAGTCTTCGCGTATCGCTCCCATCATCGGCATGACTGTCCACTGGTGTTGGTCGCCGTCGTAGCTTGATCTCGCGACGTGAACGTCCAGCCGATGACAGTGCCCCGAGATGCCAGATTTCATAAATTTGAGGTACTCTTTCTGCGCGACGTTTTTTCCTGTCGCCTTGCCGTGCTTACAGATAAGCTTGCCGAACAGCGTGACCCTGTTGGCTCGCTTCGCGTCACTGACGTAAGGGTAGTCTTCCCAGCCGAGAGATTTTAAGCCTAGCAAATTCGACCACGTTAACGCCTCCATGACATGGGGCAGCGTGACGAGTTCGCCGTATGCGCGGTTGTCAGCGAGATCCCACACAATGCGCCGCTTGCGCTCCTCGTGGTTCCCTTCGAGCCAGATCTTGCGACAGTCTTGCCGCACCAGAGATGTGACCTCGCCGAAGTGTTTGATGCCCATGTGGATCTCTTCTTTGAGGCTTACTCGGGCGAGCGGGTTTTTTGCCCACCTACCAAGCTGCTCGGCGTCCAGCGTGTCGCCGTGATCGACCACCACGACAGGATCGACAATGCTGATGACTTGATGGAGGATGCTAAGTGCTCTCTCATCGTGGTGTGGAAAATGGATGTCAGACCAATGCACAGAGGTGTCGGCTGTGCTTTTGCGCGGCGTCGGGATTCTCGGTTTTACGATCTTGACAATCGCAGGAGTCAGATCAAAACGGCTCTCCGCTGTCCTCCGATATTCGATTTTGATGTATCGGATTTCGACGGCGACAATCCTGCCAAACTCGTCTTTCATCGGAGCGTACCGATTGCGCACGTCGGCTTTGTATTCTTCCCACACGTCAAGGTCTACATCCGCAGCGTCGCGCAAATCTTCAATAGTTTTGATCTCTCCCACCGACACAACGCTGACGTGCAGCGCGTCGTCGTCCTCTGCGTACTTGACCTTGTTGTCTGGCTCGGGCATTGCATCCAACAGCGACAAGTCGTGTCTTCGCTTTCGCAACGACGCAATGGTGCGGCGCGCAGGGAATTTCTCGTTAAAGACTGCCGCGATCTCTGCGTTTGTCTTTCCTGCCGCAACCAACCTGAGTATGAGATCGTCCTCGTCGGGTTGCCACAGCTTGCCGCCTGCCATCTGCTACATTGCTCCTGCCGCCACCAGCGCAATGACCGCGACCGAAGCCCCAACGCCAAACGACGGAATGGCGCGCTTGATCTTCTCGTGCAGTGGCGGGTTTGCCAGCTTTTCGTAGATCGCGATTTGCACTTGCTGCTCTGCGCTCACTTGCGCCTGCACCTCCAGCTCCAGCTCCAAGCCGCCAACCAATGCGCGCAACTCACCGACAGCGACGTGCAGGGCCTCGTTCTCCTCCTTGTACGTCTCTAGCTGCGCCTCATACGCCGCCACAGTCGCGCTGTGAGCTGCGGCGAGAGAGTCAGCCAATGCAGACACCGTGCTGTCACCCAAGGCTGTTAAACGGGCGTGTAGGCCG
>VTLG01000519.1_pt1 | contig 66905 bp, 97 predicted proteins | sample 4694571 | NCBI WGS metagenome assembly VTLG01 (sample SAMN12604809, study PRJNA352737) | marine metagenome | biome: ENVO:00000447; feature: ENVO:00000209|ENVO:00000569|ENVO:01000036; material: ENVO:00002151; isolation source: viral sequences binned using virsorter ...
GCAAGAACACTGTGCTCACCAACACTGGTTACGTGCCAAACACGCTAATCATGAGCTACAAGGTGTTCTCCGCTTTGATGGACAACGCAGACATCGTGGACCGCATCAAATACACCACGCAGGACTCAGTGAGCGCGGATCTTCTCGCACGCTTGTTCAACGTGGATCGTGTCTTGATCATGGCTGGCACCTACAACACCGCTGCTGAAGGAGCAACTGCTTCTTACAGCCAAGTTGGTGACAGGGATGCCCTCCTTTGCTACACACCTGCCAATCCCGGCCTTATGCAACCATCTGCTGGTTACACAATGGTCTGGAGCGGACTGAGTGCAGGCATGGGAACCTCATCTGCGATTAGCCGCTTCCGCATGGAAGCTGAAAAGGCTGACCGCATCGAAATTGAAGCGGCTTGGGATACCAAGATTGTTTCTTCAGCACTGGGTTACTTCTTTAGCAATCCAGTAGCAGCGTAGTCCCACCCTACGCATCTACACACCAGAGGGTCGGTCGGCATGTCCGACCGACCCTCTATCTCTTTCTAAGGACTGAAAATGGCTAGTCAAGTCACAACCCTCGCTCCTAGCACTACCGCTCTCACCGGTTCAGATCAAGCCGTCGTGACCGGCGACGGAGTTTTTTACGGCGGATGTTTCGCTTCTGCTAGCGACGTAAAGACCGTCGATATTTATGACAACACAAGTGCAGCAGGCACGAAGATCGCTGCGATTTCTCTCGCTTCTGGCGGTGTTGAAAACCTGAACATTCCGAACGGTATCGCATTTACTACTGGTCTTTACGTTGACGTAGGCGGTGGCGGTACGCTGACCGGCTCAATCCATACGCTGACATGACGTGGACTTATGGCGGTGATCCGTCAGCTAGCGCGCTTGCGGCGATCCGGTTCCTGACCGGAGACACAGACACCAATGATCAACTCATTAATGATGAGGAGATCGCTTGGACCAACAATCAGGTCACTGGTTCTGACACGGCCACAACGGCGCTCTACGAGGTTTCCTATCGAGTTATGGTAGCTATCGCCTCGAAATTCAGTCGGCTCGCAGATCAAAGCGTAGGCGACCTGAAGGTCGATATGTTCCAGAAGGCGACAAACGCTCGGGAACAAGCGGCGCTGTTGAAACAGCAAGCGTTACGAGAGGGCAATACGCCAACTCCGTACGCTGGCGGCATCAGTGTGTCTGATAAAGAGATCGACGAGGAGAACAGCGACATTGTTCAGCCATACTTCTCTCGGGGTCAATGGACTAATAGCCGAGGTGGCGCTAACGATGTGATCGCTAACTTTGGAGCCGGAGCCGACTGATGGCGGCGCAATCGCAGCAGTTTATGACTGACTTAAAAGTCAACATGACTCCAGACACGGTACAAATCCGTACTTCGTCTACGGTCAATAACTACGGCGAGCGAACTTATAGTGGGTCAGCGACTTCATACGATGCGTACATAATTCGTGTTGAAGAAGCACGGCGAAATGCAGACGAGAACCTAATAGACGTTGATTACATCGCTTACATTCCCAATGCCACTATTTCAGTTGACGTTACAGACCAGATCACGTTGCCTGCTCCGATTTCCGCAACTCGACCAATAGTGCGAGTCAACACGAAACGTGACCCTTTGGGTCAGGTGGCGCAGGTCATTTATGTTGGGTCAAAGTCTAAGCGAGGCTGATACATGGCCGGTGACGGAATCAATCCGAAAGGGCTTGACAATCTGGACAAGCTGTTCAAGCGGCTTGCCGCAGATGCCAACGTTTCCCTAGCCGCAGCATTGTTCGCATCCGCGCAGGATGTGGCTAACAAAGCTGATTTGTTGGTTCCAGTGGATGAAGGAATCTTACGGGCTTCACAGTCAGTGACCCCACCCCGCGCTATGAGCGCTAGCCCGTCAGCGCGCATCACATACGGTGGGCCTTCTGCGCCGTATGCCGTCGTGCAGCATGAGCGGTTGGACTACGATCACCCTAAAGGCGGTCAAGCAAAGTATTTAGAGGAACCGTTTCTGGAAGAAGTAAATGCGTGGCCGACTCGTTTCGCTGCACGTATCAAATTAGCAAGTAGATACCTGAGGTGACCAATGGCGTTTCTACCTGAAATCGGCACATACCTAGCTGCCAATGTGACTGACACCACACTGACACTTGGGACTAACTTGTTCCTTGGCCGTTTGCCTGATACGCCTAATACTTGCGTAGCGATATTTGAAACAGGCGGCTTAACCCCTGCGGAAATAATGGGTGGGTCGTCGTTGCCTGCGTACACGCAACCTCGGTGCCAAATAATGGTGCGCGCAGCCGATTACGCTAGCGCTTCTTCGTTGGCTGAAGATTGTTTCAAGAAGATAACGCTGATCGATAATGAAGCGCTGTCGGGAGTGCGGTATTTGCGCGCTGCTGGCCTTCAAGTCCCGTTCTACCTTGAACGAGATGGACAGGAACGAGTTTTGTTTGTATGCAACTACCAGACCCAAAGAGTCCTGACGTAGCTGATGCGTATGGCGAGGTTCGTCGTACGCCTGAGCATAAACGTGAAACTAGAGTTGAGGTTCGTTGCGCTAATTGCGTGAAGAAACTTGCTTTGATGGTTACGGCTCCTTGGCGTATTCAATGCCCACGCTGCAAACAGATCAACGAATCTGGCTAATCACCCGATGCTTATTTCTGTCAAGCAACATAGATAGTTGTCGCCATGCGAAACTGCTGCTGGACCTCCGAGGCAGTTCTTGGATCGGCTTGTCTCGGAGGTCCAATTACTCAGCTAGCTGAGACCCGGTCATGGATCAGGCTGTCAAGATCGCCTTCAACATGGACCAGCATTTCTCGCACCTCGTTAATACGAGCCGATAAGCGAGTCGCTGTTCGCGTATTCAAGTTGAAACCATAACCACCTACAGCGGCTTCGGCTTCTAGCTCAGCGAGACGAGCTTGAAGGTACCCCATAATGTTTTCAGCAGTGATGAGGTCGTGATTTCCAATCGTGTTGTTCATGTTATTTCACGTCCTTGATCTTGAACTCGCCGGGTTTGCGGCTCGTCTTGTTTACGTGGAACAGGCGCTTCTTTTTGCCGTTCTCTAGCGTCAGCGTGACTGAACCGCGTACGGGCCACTGGTCAGCGACTCGCATCCCTACGACCGGCGAGTTGATGTGGTCACCGTTAGGGTGACCCTTTTCGCACATGGCGTATCGAGCCATGTTGCGTAGGCGCTCGTGGAAGCTAGGCAAAGCACCGCGGCGTACCGCTTCGCTGGCTACTTCCTCAGGGTGAGTGATTCTCATACTATTTCTCCTATTGTTCGTGTCACCCACAGAATCAAGTCGAACCAGATGCTCTGGTGAACTTTTACTGAGGTGATGATTGCTGCCATATAATAATCATACATACTAGGGGTAGCCCTAGCAACTCAATTCAGTAAAAACCTCAAAATAATTTGAACGTACGCAAGCAGCGCAAAGGCATGGACTACACTCGCCAACAGTGACCTTTGTGTCCAGTGCCCTACGTGGCCGGTCCTTTGGCCGCGCCATGCCCATACAGGAGGCGCGATGCCTAAATACAAAGTGACCGGTGGCGACGACGGCGAATCTGGAATTGAATTCTCAGGTAAACGCTACGAAGCTGGATCGACTGTTGAGATGCCAACCAAGAAAGCTGAATGGCTAGTTGAGATCGGCATTCTCGAAGCAAGCGGTAAAGGCAGCGTCGAACCGAAGATTGAAACACCGAAAGCTGAGGACGAATAATGCCCACATTCATTCACGGCAAAGGAACAAAGACTTATATCGACGAGTTTGACCTGAGCGATTATTTCAATGCAGCGGACAGCACGTTCTCAGTAGAAACAGCGGACATCACGGCTTTCGGTGCTTCATCACGATCATTCTTGCCCGGACTACAAACTGCGACGATGGGTCTTACTGGCCTTTGGTCCGCTGACACCGACGGCTCGGACGAGGAACTCAATGCTCTGCTCGCCAATGCAACAAGCCCTCTGTCTACGGTGGCGATTCAAGCTGGCACGATTGGCAACAGCGCCATACTCATGCAGTCCGATGAACTGACTTACAACATTTCATCTCCTGTGGCTGACGTTGTTTCTGTTTCGGCTGATTTCCAAGCAACCACCGACGGCACAACCAATTTGACCTATTCAGGCCAGAGCGGAAAGCAGCTAACCACTGGAGCTTCAATCGCTTACGGTGCGCTCGGCAATCTGTCGTCAGTTGACAACAGCGCTTCCAGCGCTAACGGCGGCTTCGCAATTCTTCACGTCCCAGCTAACACGGTTGGCGGAGGCGTGACAACAATCAAGGTTCAGCACTCAGCCGATGACGCTACGTGGGCTGACCTGATTACGTTCTCAACGGTTGCGGCATCTACCAAAACCAGTGAGTTAAAGGCGGTGTCTGGCACCGTCAACCGTTATATCCGTGCCACGGCCTCAACCGCTGGCTCATCCGGAGCGATCACATACATGTTGTCGTTCGCAAGGTTCTGAGGAGGACCATAAATGCCTACATTCGTACACGGTAAAAGTGTTGACTTTGCTCTTGACGATACGTCTGGATCAAGCCGCAACATTTCCGACACACTCAACTCTGTTGACTTCCCCGAAGTAACCGAGACGGCCGACACAACGGCCTTCGGTAGCTCGTCAAGGTCATTCATTGTAGGGTTGGAGTCCGCTACTTTTTCGATCTCCGGCCTCTGGGACGCAACTGTTGACGGTTACATTAAGGGCGGCACAGAGCCAGCCTCACGTTCTTTCATTTACGGGCCTGCTGGATCAACCGGCGGCAACGTGAAATACACCGGCGAAGCAATCTTGACGAACTATTCGATCTCGTCGCCTGTCGGTGACGTAGTGACTTACTCGGTTGACCTTCAGGTCACCGGAGCAGTAACTCGCGGAACATACTAGATCCCAACAAACAAGGAGTGACCCCTGTGTCCAGACTTGCAGACCAGATAAGAGCCGCCCACGATGTGAGCGCAGAGCTATATGACATCCCTGAATGGGATGTCACGTTAGAACTGCGTTCCATGTCGGCAAGACAGCGAGCCGCGTTTGCTTCAAACGTGGACTTCACTGCGGACGGCAACGTTCAAATGGATGGAAACCGCGTCGAACTGATGTGGGGAACTGTCATTCAAGCATGTTGTTTCGATCCTGATAACGGTGAGGCCGTTTTCGAGGCCGAAGATATTGAGTGGATGATGGAAGAAAAAAACGCCAACGTCGTTGACTCTCTCGCTAACGCCTGCCTAGCCGTGTCCGGAATGGGTGCAGACTCGGATGGTGACGCGGGAAAAGATTCCTCGGATTCCCAGACTCCAGAGGACGAGTTGCCCCTGAGCGACGCTTCTACTTCCAGTTAGCAAGAGAGCTTGGTATGCCCGTTAGTGAACTCTTAGACCGGATGACTGCGAGTGAACTAACGGAATGGGCTGCTCTGTATTCGTTGGAGAACAGCGAACGAGAGCAGGCGCAGAATCGCGCCCGAAATAAAGCGAGGATGGGCTAATGGCTGACCAAGTTGTTAGTTCAGTATCTGTTGATTTCAATGCGAAAGATGGTGTCACTGGCACGATCAATCGGATGCGTGGGCAGTTCAAGCATCTACGCAAAGACATAGACGGCACGTCAGCTAAGTTCAAACAATTCGGCTCTTCAGCGATGGCTGTCGGCAAACAAATGTCAATGAAGATGACGTTGCCGTTGGTTGCTGCTGGGGGTGCAGCGTTCAAGATGGCGTCAGATTTCGAGTCATCTATGACCAAAATCCAAAGTTTGGTAGGGCGCTCTGCCACAGAAGTCGAAGGTTTGACTAAGAGTGTCCTATCTCTGTCGGGGCAAACGGCGAGAGCGCCGCAGGAACTGGCTGAAGCGATGTTCTTTATTACTTCTGCTGGCATTGAAGGCGCTGACGCTGCAAGCGTGCTTGAAGCCTCAGCTAAAGCAGCAGCGGTTGGGTTAGGCGAAACAGCGACTATCGCTGACTTAGCCACTTCAGCCATGAACGCTTACGGCAAAGAGAACCTTAGCGCTTCAGGAGCTACCGACGTAATGGTTGCTGCGGTGCGTGAAGGTAAACTCGAAGCCTCAGAACTCGCTGGGTCAATGGGGCGTGTGCTCCCAGTTGCGTCAGCGATGGGTGTCAGTTTCAACGAAGTCGGTGCAGCGTTTGCAGCGCTATCACGTACTGGTACCAACGCAGCAGAAGCAGCCACACAAGTTCGTGGCATCATGACTTCTTTATTGAAACCCACTCAGCAAGCTGAAGAAGCGCTGGCAGGGATGGGCCTCTCATCTGAAGGGTTGCGTAAACAGATCGCTGATGAAGGGTTGCTTTCTACTCTTCAGACGTTGGCGACGGAGTTTGATGGTAACGCTGCTGCTTCGGCATCAGTGTTCGGTAACGTGCGCGCCCTTTCAGGTGTTATGGACTTAATGGGTAAAAACGTTGAAGGTACTGAAGCCATTTTTGCGAGCATGAACGACACGCTTGGTGCCACTGATAAAGCGTTTGCTGTTACATCGGAAACTGCCGAATTTAAGATGAATCAGGCTATATCTGATTTCAAGGTGGCGATGATTGCGGTAGGGCAAGAAATCATCCCTGTTGTGTTGCCGATGATTCAGACACTCGCTGAGTGGATTGGCAAGATTGTGCGAGTGTTTGGGGATCTCCCCGGCCCAATTAAAACAGGAATTGTGATTATTGGTGGGTTAGCGGCTGCGCTTGGTCCGCTGATTATCGCTGCTGGTGCCGTAGCTAGCGCAATAGGGACCTTGAAGATTGCGTTGGCTGGAATGCTTGGTCCTATCGGCTTAGCGATTGGCGCATTGTCGTTGATCACCGTCGCAATAATGAAATTCACGGCAGTCGATAAGGAAGCCAAGTCGCGTCAAGAGGAACTGAACGCAGAACTGAAAGCTGCTGGAGATCCGACAGCGTTATTAGCTGAACGCACCGCCGGATTAACTGCGGAATATGAACGGTTAGCTGGCGCAGTAGAACAAACTGACGAGGCGGTTAACACATTTAACGGTTCCAACGTGCTGCTGCAAGAACTCATCGCTGGTGATGTCCTCACCGCGTTTGAGGATCTGAATGTTGACATGACTGCGGTTAACGAGTCAGTGAAAACTGGTACTGACGAATACCAGCGACTCGCCGGAAACGCTAAACGCCTTAAAGATGACGAGGAAGCGCTTGCTCGAATCTTGGTAGATGTTGACGATGAAACACGCGCTGTTACGGGGTCGATGGCACGGCAGCTTCGTCAAGGTGAATTAACTACCGATCAGGTTTACGACATGCTGATTGCGTTAGATGAAACCGCTGACGCATGGGACGACAACAACAAAGTCATTGAAGAAAACGCTAAAAAGACGCTCCTCAATGGAGACAACCAAGTCAAATACGCCAAGATCATTGGTGGTCCGCTGCTGGAGTCAATTATTCGTAACGCGAAAGCGAACGATGATTGGACCGGCGCACAAGACTCGTTGAATGCTGCGATTGCCCAATCCAATGCTGATCTTGAATTAGCGCAACGGTTAAACCATGTCGCTGGTGCGGCAGAAGCTGTTGGAACAGAGGTCGAAGAAACAGAACAGAAAGTTGCTGCCTCGGTGCGGCGCATAAATGCGTTGACGATTGAGATGGAATTTGCTGTGGACCTTGAAGGCTTGCAGGAACAGCTTGATGTTGGGGCGATGATGCTCGCTGACGCTGGTTCGATAGCGGGCGCTGGTGATTCAATGGGGCTTGTTGAGCGTTCTCTTGAAATGCAAGCCCTAATCCAAAAACGTATGTGGGAAATGCAGCAGGAGAAGCTGAAGAAAGAACACGAAAAGCGTCAACGGGAAGCAGCTAAAAAGTTTGCTGATTTTGTTAAGAGCAATCTTGGTTTGGGTGATGTCGCTCTTTCCCGTCAATTCGCTGAATCCATAGTGGGTTCACCAGATCAGATTAAAGAAGCGTTTGGCAAACTGTTCGATCAAGCGTTCGATACCGGTTTGACGAACATGCCGGAGCTTCGGGGCGCGTTAGAGAAAGCGCTTGAAGGCCAGAATCAACTTATTTCGATGGCTGAGGCGCGGGTAACACTCACCGATTCGTTGACGACGGCAGAAGATCGACTAGCGCAAGCCATCCAACGGCAAGGCGCAGCGCAAACCAAAGTCAATAACTTAATGGACCAGCGGCAATCAATGGCTGCGAAAACTGCATCAGCATTTGGGTTCACGTTCGGTGAAAATATCGGAGCGAAAGCACAAGCAGCGAGGTTGCTGGAACAATACACAGCGTTTGAAGGCAACCTGCGTGCGCTACGCGATAAAGGATTCCCTGTAGACATCATCGCTCAGGTCATTGGTCTTGGGGCATTCGCAGGTAACGAAGCTGCTGAAGGTTTGCTGTCAATGTCCGATATGGACTTCACAGAATTCCTCACATCTCTTGCAGGTATCCGGGGCATCGGTGCCGCAATCGGCAACTTGCAAGCCGGAATGATGTTTGATGCTTCAATCGCTGGAGCGAATACTGACCTGTTAGGCGCAACCGCATCTGTTGAAGGTGAACGTGCTTCTGTCGCTGATCTGAAGATTCAGATACGTGACCAAAACATGAAGATGGGTGAACTCGCTAAAGCGCTACGAGTTGACTTCGGTACCGGTATCAAAGATTTTGTCAGCACCCTCGGGCCATTACCGGAAGAACTAGCGCGACTGTTTGAGATTTTCGTTGCTGACCTTGGTGCGGTTATTACGGGACAATCTAAAGGCATTTCGGCTCTCGGCACAGCCGCAACTGGCACCATTCCCGGCTTAATAGGGAACTTCATGAAGGGTGCCGCTCCATCGTTCGCTGGTATCTACGGCGGCGGCAGTGGCGGTGGAGGAGGTGGCGGTGGCGCTACTCCGGGGTCACGGTCGAATCCGATAGCGGTGGCTCCTGTAGACGTTGGGAAACTTTCACCGTGGGGAGCGGCTGACGCTGGCTCGCTTGGCCTATCTACAGTTAACAGTTTGGCTCGCCGTGAAATGAATACGAAAGGCGCTGGATTTGCGTTCGCTGACGCCGGTTCAATGGGTCTTGGCTTAGGCAGGGTAGGTCAGAGCACAAGCGTGGATGCTTTGCCGGGTGGCGTCGTGATCAATGTTCAAGGCTCAGTCGTCACCGAACGAGAACTGCTTGAAACAATCCGTCAAGGTGCGTTAGAACAGCAGCGGTCAGGTAAAGCATGGACTGTGGATGTGTTGTAGATGGCAACAGCAGCTACCGTAAAAGTCACAGTCCGCTTTTCAACAAGTGCCTCGTTTGGTCCACCACTCATTCTTGACGACGCAACTACTCCGCTCGATACCGGCGTGTTAGCAGATTCCGCAGTCACGATTCTCGATCTAACGTCAAACGTGCAGAGCATCAGCACCAGCCGAGGTCGATCAAGAGTCCTAGATACGTTTGAAGGCGGTGTCGCGACGGTTCAATGCATTGACACGACTGGTGTTCTTGATCCTGACAACGGCACATATGCCGACCAGATTAAACCAATGATTCAGATAGTCATTTCAGCTACCCACGGCGGCTCTGAACGCACACTGTTTAGCGGATACATCGAAGCGTGGAACTACACGTATCGGCAAGATATTGACGCAGCGTACGTGACTATCAACGCTGTAGACGGAGAACGCATTCTTAACCTTGCCAACGTTTCCACTGTTACAGGACAAGCAGCAGGCCAAGACACAGGCACGCGCATCGGCAAAATCTTAGACACGGTTTCGTGGCCTAGCTCTGAGCGGTCAATCGACACGGGCGACACAACCTGCCAAGCAGATCCCGGCACCCTTCGTTCAGCGTTGACGGCGATACGAAATTGTGCGACCACCGAGATTGGTGGGTTCTACATGGACACGGACGGCAAAACAAAGTTCGTGAGCCGATCAAACACAATCGCTGCGCTCGCAACTACACCAACACAGTTCAACGACACAGGAACACAAATCCCGTATGTGTCACTTGACTTCAACACTGACGACACGGTGCTAGCAAACGTAGTGAGCATCACTAGAACTGGTGGGTCAGCCCAAGTAGCGTCAGACGCAACGTCAATCAGCACCTATTTCGAGCGAAACCTCACTCGAACTGGTTTGCTGATGGAAACAGACGCTGTTGCTTTGGATTATGCGAATGCGGTGCTTGCAACACGCAAGGACGCTGACCTCAGAATCAAAGGAATCACGATTGACTCAACAGCGGACGTGACTGCGACCGTGAATGCTGCGTTAGATACGGATTTCTTTCAACCGATTCAAGTATCACGAACGCAACCGGGTGGCGGCACGATTACCCGTAACCTGACAGTTCAAGGCATTAGGCATAACATTACGACTACACAATTCTTGACCACATTCAATACGGCTGAACCTCTCGTAGAGGGATTCATCCTGAACAACGCAACATATGGCGTACTTGATACAAGTGCGCTCGGATTTTAAGGAGACAAAATGGCTGCACCACTTGGTTGGAAAGACTTTTCAAGCGGCGACGTTCTTACTGCTGCTGATATGGACGGCTATGTCATGGCTCAGATTATTGGCGTGTTCGCTGATGCGACCGCCAGAGACGCGGCGATCACTTCACCACAGGAAGGGCAGCACGCCTTCTTGAAGTCAGACGACGGATTGTATTACTACGACGGGTCAAGCTGGACCGCGTCTCCTATCGGTGACATTACTGGAATCACAACCGCAGCGAACAGCGGCATGGCTGGTGGGGCGAGCAGCGGAACAGCGAGTATTTCTGTTGACGCCAACAACCTGAGTACCGTTACAGCTACTACGGCGGACTACATAATCATCGAAGATGTCGATGACAACACCACGAAGAAAGCTCTCATCTCAGATGTTGTTTCGGCAGGCGACATCACCGGAGTGACCGCAGGGACCGCCATCTCAGGTGGTGGCACTTCCGGCACCGTCACGGTGAATGTTGACGTGAACGCTGCTGGGACAGTAACAGCTATCGCAACCGATTATGTACTCATCGAAGATGCAGGCGACAACTCAACGAAGAAAGCACTGATCAGCGACATTGTTTCGCTGGTCCCCGAATCAGACCCAATTCCGCTTATCATGGCGCTCAGTTAAGGAAACATCATGGCAAATACATTCAAGGTGGTGAACGTAAACGCTCCAGCGGCCACGGCTGCGCTATATACGGTGCCTGCGTCCACCACTTCGGTGATCATTCAGCTTCAAGCAGCGAACGTTGGTTCCGGCGCTCACCCTGTGAACGCGACAGTCGTTGATACTTCGGCTGGTACAACAACCTATTTGGCGAAAGCAATTTCTGTTCCGCTGAACGCAGCTATTGGCCTCCTCGCAGGCAAGCAAGTGTTGGAAACGACCGATGTTTTGGCTGTTTGGTCAGACGCAACTAGCCAGATTGACGTGACTGTCTCAATACTTGAAATCACTTAGCTATGACTGGTATTGAATCGGGCAAGGCGTGGAGCCGGATCGGGCCGCAAGTCGCCCCGTCAGCAGACGGCGCGGGCGGTGTTTGGGGCAATCTCAATGAGGTTGCTGAATACATTGGGGCTTCCCAATGGCCGATCCCTCTTGGCCCTAGTTGGGAAGCGATAGCGACTGTTACTGAGACTGGGACGACGAATGCTATTACTTTTGCCAGTATCCCTCAGACCTACAGCGATCTGAAAATCGTGTTTGTGGGGACGTGCGATTCTGACAACCATTACAACGAATTCAAGTTCAACGGCAATACAAGCGGTTCCGCTTATAACAACTTTTTATTTCAGGGCTATTACAGCTCTGTAGGCTATGGCCCTACGGTCTACGAGACTTCCTTAGGTTCTGAGTGGTTCCCACCGACACAGTTTCCTCGGGCAACTACTGACGACATGCTTAGTAGCATGATTATTGACATCCCAAATTATTCGTCTACCACGTTATTCAAGGCAGCAAAATCAATCGGCTCGCAGCGTGACACGGTTAGCTATACGGGAGCACAATCTGAAGGCGGACCTTTCTTTGGTTACTACTGCGCTGAAGAAACTGCTGGCTTGACGCAAATTGAAATGGACTCGTATTCAAATAACTGGTCAAATTTCACGGTCACTTTGTATGGATTGAGCAGCTAATGGCAGTTGGATATCAAACAATCGCTCGGGGAACATTCGATGGCACGACAGACGTACTTACGCTCGACTCAATTCCGCAGACCTACACCCACTTAGAGTTTTCGTTGGGTGGAATTACTACCCAAGGGAGTATGACACGAGGGTACGTTTACATAAAAATCAACAACGATGTTTCCAGCATCTACGGATATGTTAGTTGGGCCAGAGAAAGCGGAAGTAACTCGTTCGCTGCGAACCTTGCTGGTTCAGGCCCGTCGGTTGACGGTCGGCTCGGTGCAGCTAACAATCAAGCAAATTCCAGCGGTGTGTATCGGGTGCTAATGACGAACTATTCAGACACAACGCTCGCTGGCAAAGTGTGGATCACTGAGTCGGGTAATCAAGACAATTCGTCGTCAAACTACGACGTACAAGACATTCGAGGAGGCTTGTGGCTTTCTACTGCGGCAGTCACACGTCTTGACTTCAGCGTTTACATTGACGGCAGCAACGTATTTAAGACGGGGAGCACGTACACACTGGCAGGTTGGAAATAATGGCTGAAGCAACCACGTTCATTGCAGAAGTTGAAGCAACTGACGCAACCACTCAAACTCTTACCTTCGGTTCAATTCCCGGCACGTACGATGATCTGATTCTGATGGGTAGTGGCTGTTGCAATTCAACCGCAGGCACCGTTCTCTACTTAGACATCAACTTCAATAACGACACAACCACCGGCAACTATGTCTACGGCTGGAACATGCTCTACCAGTCGAGCATGTATGGCTCCTTAATTGAGATTAACAAGGCGGAGTTCCGTGGGTACTATCCGGGCGCACAAAACAGCGATGAGTCACCCGGCAACTACTGGATACATATTCCTAACTACGCCACCAGCAACAAAAAGGCCATGCTTTTCAAGTACATGTGCTTCATGGGAGCAACGAGTGGGGCGTACTCAAATTGGCAATACGCCAACCTTGGCATGAGCGGTTACATAAACTGGCTTAACACCGCAGCGATCACCGAAATAGATCTGAAAACTTTGTTTGGATATCACAGGCAAGGATCGAAATTTAGTCTTTACGGACTATCAACCTCATAGGAGTAAACATGGCAGCTTCAAGAACGATTGTGAATTGCACAACTGGTGAAGTGACGCAGGTTGACTTAACCGATGACGAGCTAGCGCATATCAAAACGCAACAAGAAGCGCAAGAAGCAGCAGACGCAGAACGTAAAGCCGCTGACGAAAAACGGGCAGCAGACAAAGCCTCTGGCGACGCGAAACTCAAAGAGCTTGGTTTCACAGATGACGAGATAGCTGCCCGATGAGTTACGGCGTCAACGGCAGCGTGATTGGGCCAGATAATGTGCCCACTTCTTCTGCTGCTTCTGGTGTGTGGTCGTTGGGTGAGGTCGCGGAAGCGGTGCGTGACGACATATGGCCTGCGCCACAGCAACCTTATGAATTCATCGCCCAGTATGCAGCCGACGGTTCGACTGGACTGTTTTCGTTCACGAGTATTCCTCAGACCTATCGGTCGTTGCGAATTGTTATGGCGCAAGGAAAACGAGTTGCTTTCGGCACGAACATTGGCATGTGGTTCAACGGTGATAGCACGTCCGGCAATTACGGCTACGCGAAGATGTACGGCTCAGGGACTACTTCAAACTACTTGTCCGGTCGATCGGCAGGCACGATCAACATGGGTGACTGTCCGACGGGTAACGCTGCTGACTCCCAAATGTGGATTTGTGACATAACGAACTATTCCAACGCTAGCGCCGGGACAATGTGTCAAGTTTGGCAGGGCGCAAATCAGCAAGGCGGAAACAACACGGGCCTCATGGGTTTCGGCTATTCAGTGGCTAGCGCCATCACCACAATCGAAATCAATTCAAGCGGCTACAACCCCGGAGCGCTCTACAACTACGACACACCGACCCTATTCACCTTGTTCGGGATTGGGAGCGTCTGATGGCTGACTTTGAAATTATTGCCGAAGGCACACTGTCCAGCGGCGCAAGCACGATCAGCTTGACGAGCATTCCACAGACGTACACCCATCTGGAGTTTCAAATATCGGCCCGTGGTAGTTATGCCTCCGCCTATCCCGGTTCCTCGAACTTTCGGTTCAACAGTGACTCGGGAACCAACTACGGCGGAACCGACGGCAATGTCAATTCAGGAACACCCGGAGCCGAGGGCTACTCACTGAACACCCTTACCCAAACTTATTACGGAACCGTCTTGGCGCTTGACAGTTGGGCGACAAACATTCAAGGCGTCACCAGTTGGATCATCCCCAACTACACCAGCACGTCGTTCGCCAAACAGGTTTATAAGACGGGCACTGTCGCCGACACGAACAGTATCTACACGCTTCGTTTCGGTAGCGGCGCATGGGATAACACCGCTGCCATCACTCAAATTGATCTTCTTGAACCATCATCAGGGACGGAAATCATGGCGCAATCCTCGTATTGGCTAGCAGGGTGGGCATAAATCATGGCAATCACAAAACTCGCAACCCTGACAGCTAGCGGCGTATCTTCTGCATCGTTCTCAGGTATCTCGGGAAGCTACAACGACCTCAAAATTCTGGGAAGCGCTCACACCGACGATGCGTCGGGCAGCACGACCCCGTACCAAGTGATGACTATTCGATTCAACAGCGATTCGAGTTCCGTCTATTTCGTTTCATACGGCTACGCCACAGGAACAACCGCGACAGGCGTGACATACGGCTGGACGAGCTACACATCCGCTCAGGAGATCTCGGTGCCGCTCGCCCCAAACGCTTACAGCAGTCAAGATGACTTCAGCGCTATGGAGATGTACATTCCGGCCTACGCGGGTTCACGCCAGAAAAAATGCAGGGTGCAGGGTTCGTTTATGACGCCTTACGCATCCGCTGGTGGCCCGAACCCAATAACTATTATGGGTAACGGCGGCTGGGACAACACCTCAGCGATTACCTCGATCACGTTTAGTGCCAATTACGGCGACTTCGTGTCAGGCACGTCGTTTACCCTTTACGGAATCTCAAACTCATAGGAGAAGCCATGCCTACAAAAGTCATTGTGGATTGTGCGACTGGTGAACAAACCAGCGTTGAAATGACAGCAGAAGAAGTCGCTGCTCTTGAAGCGAGTCGAGCAGCAGCCGATGAGGACTTCACTGACGTTCGTGTTTCACGCAACCAGCGGCTCGCAGCCTCGGACTGGACACAAGGCGCAGACTCACCACTCAGCAATTCCAAAAAAGCTGAATGGGCTACCTACCGTCAAGAGCTTCGTGATTACCCGGCAACAGCGAGCAAAGTTTCTGAGCTTGGGGCTTGGCCCACGGAACCAAGCTAATGGCGAACGTACTGGAAGTCCTACAAGCAGCAGGACTGGATGTCGAAGCGGAACCGGGTTGGGAGACACGCCGCGGTTCTAAATACTCGTTTGATCACCGACCGGGCGGCACGCTCGGCATGATTGTTCACCACACCGCTGCTGGCGGTTCGGCAGACATGCCTTGCCGCAATATTTGTGTGAACGGACGCTCTGATTTGAAGGGACCGCTCGTTCAGTTCCTCTTAGGTCGCTCTGGCAAGCTGCTACTCATCTCGCAGAACAGGTGTAATCATGCTGGTCGTGGCTCATCCGAAGTCATCAAAGACTTGGAAGCGAGCCGGGACATCACTACCGAGTTTGACGCTGGGCAAAGTGCGTATAACGCTCGCAATTTTGGTCGGGACAACGACTACCGAAAAGGCAACGGCAGATTCTGGGGCGTGGAGGTTGAGAACAATGGCATCGGTGAGGAATACAGCCAAGAGCAGATCAAAACACTCGTGAAACTGTGCGCTGCTATGTGTAAATGGCAGGGATGGGACCACAACCGAATCATTCACCACAGGGAATGGACCTCACGCAAGTACGATATGAGCTACACAGGCCCACTCCGTGAGTATGTGAAGAAGATGATGGCCTCTAGCCAATGGCGTGTACCTAAGGGTGCAGTCCAGAGTGGCACCAGACCGCCTGTAACGGCTCCTAAGCGCTCCGCAGTGTTGAAGCAGGGAAGCGTGGGGGAAGAAGTGAAAGAGCTTCAGCAGGCGCTCTCGAAGCTCGGGTATCGAGTGGAAGTGAGTGGTGATTTCGATAAAGCAACTCATTACGGCGTTGTTAGGTTCCAACGTAAACACCGATTAACGGTTGACGGGATCGTCGGGCCGCAAACCCTGAGCAAAATTCGAGCGCACCAGAAACGGCCATCAGTCACAACTGAGGTTCGGGAGTTTCCCGGCACGGTCATCAAGCGAGGATCGCGTGGTCCTGATGTAAGATGGGTACAACAACACATAGGAGTCAAGTTGATTGACGGCGTGTTCGGTCGGGGTACGGAACGCGCTGTAAAAAATTTCCAACGTCGTCACCGCTTGAAGGCTGACGGCATTATCGGTCGCAAAACTTGGGCGGCCATCCATAACTCATAGGAGTAACAATGTTCAATAAAGTATTTCTTACTGATTTAGCGGAGCGTGCAGTATCAACTGCGCTACAGGCTTGGGCAGCGGCGTTCGCAGTTCCCGGTCCTGACGTTCTAGACTCAATCAAGATTGGTGCTGTGGCTGGTTTGGTTGCAGTCGCTAAAGCAATATCAGCACGCAAGGTCGGTGACGACTCTGCATCAATAGCAAGGGTAAGTGAACAGTAATGAGTGACGCGTGGCTCAGTCCAACAAACAATTCCAATAAACGATCCATACGTGAAGTTCAGATGGCTCTCGGTTTACATGCTGATGGGCAATATGGCCCTCGGCTTGTTGCTGCTGTTTCTGAATTTCAGGCGACAAATGATTTAGTTGCCGATGGATTGGTTGGCCCGTTGACGTGGGCTGCGCTCAATGGTGAGAAGCCGAAAGCTAAGAAGAAGGCTCCAGCCAAGAAGAAGGCTGAACCGAAAGAAGCTGAAGCGAAAGCTCCAGCGAAGAAGAAAGCACCAGCGAAAAAGAAAGCTGCCGCAAAATAGAAAGAACCGCTCCCGAAGGAGCGGTCTCTCTACTTAGGTTTAGAAGTCGTAGGTCGTTGCACGAAGATCACCGAACACCAGACCTTCGCAGTAGTGGCTGTCGGTGACTTTGATGTCGTAGTCGACCATCGCATCCCGGTGGTGCCCTGAAGTCTTGTCCAGTTCAACAGTCATGCCAATGTTTTCAAGAACGAAGATCGGTGCGTCCCATTCGTGCGTTATTTTCTCAGTCTGGTTTCCGTTGCGATTTACGGTTTCGACTGCGAAGGTGACGGAGCTGTCTTGGTTCATGCCCTTGTATTCGAAGAAGTAGAGGCTCTGGGCGCTGCAAGCGGTCCATGCCGGGCGACCGGCTCCGGGGAGAATGGTCAAGTTTCCGGTTCCGCCGCACTGGTCGTTCTGGACGATCAGGTGGGCTAGTGCCGCTGCGTTGACTTTCAAAGCGGTCTTGCTGGCTGTGCTGTAGTTAGGGATAGTGTTCATTTCGTTGGCTCCTTTGAGGTTTGCGTTTGCTGCCATGACAATAACTATACACACTAGGGGAACCCCTAGCAACCAAAAAGGGTAAAAAGATGAGAATATTTGAGATTATTTTTTAGGCCCAAAAAATGAAGATCCCGTGACCGGTCAGGGGCCACGGGATCTTCTACTCGTTGGGAGTTTAAGGAGGGAGTTATGACAGCAACCGCCTCAACCAACGAGCGTTATGTTGTTTCCTGCACGATAGCAGGAACGTTCTCTGTCAGCCACTTGTCAGCGTGGCGTGCGAAACCTTCATCCATCATGTAACGCCAGATCGCTTCAGCGTCGTTACCTGACCTCCGTAGCAGCGTTTCCACAAACTCATCCGGAAGCTGTAACGAGGCGAGCCGGTTCACTAACGTGACTACCGCAGTTTGCTGACGCTTCGATAGGTCAGTGATGCGATGAACTACCGTCATTCGATCACCAGCATTTCAATCGTCGGTTCGAACTCATGGTCCGCCCTATCGCGTAACCGCGGGTTCGTGAACCTGTCAACGAACTCATCGCCGGTGGTGATCTCGCCGTTGTATTGAACCATCAGTTCATCAGGCATCTGCGTGCCGAACTTGCTGTAACGGGTAGTCCAGTAAACCTCTGGCGTTGGGTACTCAGGGTCAATTTCACTAACGCTGATCCCGAAGCCTTTGTTGCTGCGGTCATCGCCTTGCAGTTCATTGAAGATCATGCGAGTCAAATAATCAGGGTTGTTCCAAGCGTCACGGTTATCGTCAAGTGCTTTCGCAAGTACCTGACAGATTTCGCTTCCTCTCCAGTGTGTGTAAAAGAAGATGCTTGCTTCGCCGCTGGCTTCTCCGACTAGCGGTTGTTGAATTTGGATGTTTCCTCTATCACCCATGACAGTCCTTTCTGTTGTTGTTGCTGTCGCGCTGCGGAGCGGAATCGAACCCCTCGCTTCCCCGACCTACACCGTCGGAGGTTGCCTTTCGCAGCTTCTAATTACCAGCCAAGCTCCCTTGCAACTCGCTCTGCTTGGAAAGAGCAACCAGCTTCAAGGTCAGCGGTTTCTCCGTTGCATTCAACAAACGTGCGAACGGTGCGAGTGCAGCCGGTGAATCCGTTTCGTGTCCCAAGGCCTCGGGTTTCCCAAACAGTGCAAAGGTTGCCGTTAGCTGTAGTGAACCGGCGGTTTTTCAAGTTCGTGGTTCGAGTTTTCATTTCGGTTCCTCCTAAGGTTCCGGTTGCTGTCATGTAATGAACTATATCTACTAGGGCGACCCCTAGCAACTCAATTCAGTAATTATTTTCGATATTTCCATTTACGGTCACCAGCATCCCCACGCAAACCAGCTTCCAACAAATATTGACGTGTCTCCTCAGACTGAAACTCGTTCTCGTCAATATGGATGTTCGTCGCTACCGTATGGCCTTGCTCAGTGAGCACGTTCACAATCCCAGTATTCCCCGGAGTGGTCTCACGTTCAACCGCACGACCCACCTCATCGTAAAGGTATCTCGCTAACCCTTGGTCACGTAGCTCACCTAAACGAGTACCGGCTTGGTTCGGTGAAATGTTACGGCCAGCGCCGTTCACGATGTGTTCGCTCAACTCGTAAGCGGTCATGCCGCGTTTCGGGTCACGAGCTAACGCTGTTATCGCTTGCGCTTTCTGGCTACCCGACTTCACTTTCATCGCTGCGGCATGGCTTGTCAATGGGTGGTCCGCCCCAACTTTGCCGCCTACTTGATCAGGGTTGAACCCAAACAGGTTGTATTGCTCATTCGACATTTTGTTCTCGTTCCGCTTCCGCTGCCCGTTGCGCTCGTTTCACTTCAGCTACTTTCAGCGCTCGTTCCACATAAGGCATCAGGCGTTCCGGGTCAGCTTTCGCCCAGTCCCTGAGGCTTCGTTCATGGTCGTTCATATTCCCTCTCGTTCATTTAGTTCTTCGATGGTTGGGCCGTCCGCCCATTCCCATTCAGGGCCAATCGTGATGCGGCCTTCCCTAACGAATTGAGAAGCCCGGTGGGCGTTTAGGTATTTGCCGTATTCACCGGCCACCCTTCCTCGTTCTCTGGCTGCCTTCTTCTTCGTCGCATCCGTAGCTTTACCGGTGTTCTTCTGGGGTTTGGCTTTGATCTTAGAAACCGCTTCATTTCGGATGGCTGCTTGTTCCTCCGGTGGCAAACCGTCCCAGTAAGCCCTTCCGTGAGCGATGGTTGCTAAATGTCGTATCCATGCCTTAGCGCGTTCGTTTCCGTGAGCCGCAGCTATAACAGTCTCGACGGTTTGAAGCTCAACCCGAATATCAGATTTCAGCAACTCTAAGTCTTGTTCTTCTTGCGACATGTTTTTCAACTTCTTCACAAGTTTTTTTTGTGGGTAATCCAATGGTTCTCTGGGGTCTACAACCTCAGAGCCACACCACCTACACTCACGGGTTCGTATCTTCTCTTCGGCACGCTGCAAGTCCATCCATCGCTCGTAAAACACTAAATAAAGTTCTTCAGCCGAATTGCAATCAGTCCAGATGTTCATATCGCTGTGTCCCAGTCCGGATGGTCTGATGCGTGTTCGTAGCCGGTTGCTTCTTCAAATCTTCTGTGACCGAGAAAGATTGCTAGGTCTTTGAAGGGGAGGTTTGATTCTTGATAGATCTCCTCAATAGATTTTCCGGCGTCATATGACTGATGCACTTTTCTCATTATGGCGTTTACAGCGTTGCCATCTTTTCTTTCCAACGCCTTAGCCGTTTCCTTAATTTCCTTCCGTAATGAGACCAGTTCAGCGATTGTCATGTCTGCGTGCTTGCGCTCAAAGTCCATCACTATGCCTCCAGTTCCCAGTCGTAAGGTTTCAATTCGGTGCCGTGGTGAACACGATCCAGAGCCAACTGCATTTCGCCTGCTTGCCGTTCGTCGCGCCGGTCCAGATAAACACCGACAGCCATAAGGCCGAAGATCAAGAATGGTTCGAGCGGAATGCCGGTCATAATGTTGCTCCTACTTTTTCTGCTTCTAATGCTGCGTCAGCGATAAGCGAATTCTTGCTGTTTCTCGGGTGCTGCAAATTGACCTGAGCATGAGTGCCGCAATCAACGCAGCGATCAAACTCGTAATATTTGCAGCCACAGGCACAGATGGCCAAGCCTTCACAATTCAGCATGTTGCCGAACTTGTCTGGTAGATGAGTCACGTACATTTTGACAGTTCCTCCTTGTTGTTTGTTGCTGTCGTGCCCTGCCGAGGTCTCGCTCCTCGGTGCCGGTCTGCCGAAGCAGGGACCGGGCAGGGCCAACCCCGAAGGGTTGATCAGGCGTCGTCTCCGTCAAGGGCTGCCAAGATGCTTTCAGCGAGCCGACGCATTGTTTGTTCAGAGCCTCTTACCTTGATCTCGCTCCAAGGAGCGTCACCCCCGAATGCGCCATCCGTCCTAATCTTGACGTTCACCCACGAGTCCCTTGTCGTGCTCGTCACTTTCACGTGGTTCTGTATTTCAACTGAATGGCCGAAGCGGATCTCTCCATCGCTCATGACCGTGTTACGAGTTTCTACAGAAGCGAACCCGGTAACTTGGTGTTCAGTGTCTAAGAGTGTTTGTGTTTCGTTGGCGGCGTCGCTCATGGTTCTGAGTTCTGCCCAGTTTTCAATCATGCCGTCTAGCTTGCCCCGTGTGCTTGGGTGTGCGTAGGGCCTGAATGCGGTTGCACCGGCTGTTACTGTTTCCCGGCTGGTGATTTCGATGGTGTTGTTTTCGTTCATGACATTTCCTCCTGAGTTTGAGTTTCGGTTTGCTGTCATATAAGAACTATACATACTAGGGGACACCCTAGCAACCCAATTCGGTAAAAAGTTTGGAAAAGTTTTCAATCCCAAGAATTACGCAACAAACCCAGCGACTTCGACACATCAGGATGCTGATGAATCCAGTCATGGCAACGACGGCAAACAGCGATCGTGTTGTTCACGTCAAGGATTGAACCACCTGCTGATCTTTGTAACGGCTCATGAATATCAGTAGCGCGTCCTTGGCATCGATCAGTTCGCCGTTTCTCCTGAGCGTAAGCAGTCCCGAAATTGTTTGCGTACCACATGTAGATCGGTTCACCAGCTTCGCAGCGAGGTCGGGCAGCTAACTGTTCCTGAACGAGTTTCCGTCGCTGCCCTTGAACCTTCTGCCGTTTCTTTGACACCTTCCGTAAAGGCGTTTTCCGTTGGATCGGGCCAGAGCGTTTCATTGGACGTAAGCGGAAGTAGGCCATACTTCACCGGGGTTCACGTCTTTGTGCCACTTCTCAATGTGGTGTTCATGGCAAAGAAGCGATGTCGGCCAATCATCAGCGTTTTCACCCGTCAGTTTTGCGACTGCTTCGGGATACCAATGGTGCCTCTCTGTGTCGTATCGTTCGCAACCCAGAACTTCGCATTGACCTAAAGACAGATTGCTGTCCATCCGATCAGGGTCGAGTTCCCAATCCAGAAAGTCGCTCTTTGATAAAGGTTTGTTGCCTGACAGCACTTCATGTTCTTCGTAATTGGCATATGCGGCATCAAACAATTCTTTTGCGGCTTGCACTTCTCCATGTTTGATGCTCCAAATGCTTGGGTTGCCTGTCTTTGAATTGATTCGTTCAAGGTCATTGCCGCAACTATCACAAAACAATCGGTATTGACGGCGACCGTTTGCGGTGTTCAATGCTCGCAACTTGCAATACTGTTCTAACCATTGAACTCCCTGTTCAATGTGGCCACCCTCACAACACATATCGGTTTCTTCATTGAAGTCAGAGTTATAGAAGAAAAAGCGTTCTTGTTTACATACGCTGCAAACCAAGATCCCTTCGCCGCCTGCATCTTCGGTGCATGAGTGACAAATTGGGCCACACGTCATGCCGTCATCATGGTTACCGGCGGCCATGTGCCTGACATTCCAACACGGCCATTCGTTATTTGCTGCCATTGTTATCCTTTCGGGGATTCATCCACGCCGTTGGGCAATGGGTTAAACGGTGGCAGTCGCAAACGACTACCACATCAGGGTCATCGAACAACCCTTCTTCAGTGAATACTTCAACGAGAGTTTTCGGTTTAGGTGGTTTCTTCATCTGACAACCCACCTACATGTCCAGTAAAGCCACGAGTCGTTGCCGACTTTCCAAGCGTGATGGGCCATAGCGATATTCGTGCGAGCAACGAGAATGCGATCCCACACCTCGGGAGGCCACGCGTCCTCCCACACATCGTTGATTTGAAATAAACCACGGTCGATAGTGCCGTTGGTGTTGGGTTTACTCACCGCACGAGGGTTCATGTTTGATTCGCACGTCGCAATAGCGATCGCTTCTTCGCAATCCCATTCCCATTTCGGGTCACAGATCAAGCGTTCCAGTTCGGTGCGCGGTTCGTAGGAAGCTAAAACAACTTTCATCGTTGTCGTTGGCATCGTCAGCCAAGGCTCCACGACCGTTGTTGTAGTTGACTGAGGAACCGTACTCATTGACACGACCGTCGTCGTTGTGGCAGGTAGAGTCGTTATCGGCTGATGGCTGGTCGTCGGCACATTTACAGAGGGGATAACAACAGAGCCAGACGAAACAACGACCGTCTGGTTTCCACTGTAAGCGAAAAAAAACACGGCGACACAGGCGACCAGCCCAGCCACTTTCACCATTAGATTGATCCTGACGGTTCGTATTGCCCGGTTATCCAAGCGTCATACGCTTCAGGGCAACACTGTTCGCATGGCCTTACGGTCAACGGCTCATGTTGCGTAATTATGTGTCCGTGATCGCAGGCCGGACACTGGTTCACCCGTATTTGGCGCTGGCGTTTTGATTGCTGTTCTTCTTCAATCACCGCATAATCTAAGAACTCAACGATAGTTGGTAGTCGCCGCCATTCCTTCACGAAATGGTCAACTGTTCTAGAGATCACCGCTATTGCGATTTCTTGTATGTGCGGCACCCATTCTTGGCGTAACCGCTCCCGTTCTGCCGCATCCACGTACTCATCAAATAAACGGTTCAATGCTTGGTTATGTAATTTCATAGTTGCCACCTCGCCCTATTTGTTGAAGCGCGCTAGTCATTTCAGGTGGGGTCGCCCACCGTTCAGCTTGTTGTCGGTGTGTTCGTTCTGACGCAGCCCTGTACGCACGCACGAAAGTTATTTTGTCACCAGTCGGGTTAGTTGACTCGCATAAAGCCACCCAGCCGCCGCAGGAAGCGATTGCAGCGCGTATCTCGCCCCTCAGGTCACCAACCCCTCCGGAACGTCCGTAAGCCCTTATACGGTCGCACACCGATGCCCACGCTTCTTCAGCGGTCAGCGCTTCATCGTCCCTGAAAGCTGCTTCACGGATCACGGCAATCGTAGGGAAATGCCGTTCAGTTGAAATGACGCTGGTGACTGCGTTCAGTAATGCGTTGGCGTCTAGGTCGTAAAGAGCTTCGATGTACAGATCGATTCGCTCGTCGGTAAGTTCTTTGTCGTAAGCGATGGCGAGTTTACTGATAGCCGCCACAGCGTTACGGCGCGCTTGCCGTTCGTTCTCATCCATTAGCCAAGCCTTCCCTATCAACTAAACCTTGAAGTCGTGCGATAGTGCTTTGCTGGCCGCCTGTTGTTACCGGATCATCTTCCCAGCGGTGATCACGTAACCATCGTTCAGGGTCTTTTCTGAACTTCGTTTGGGTAAGTGCGGCCTGCCTAGATGCGGAACTGATTGCTAGGTTCGCTGTAGCCACATCCGGCACTTGCCTGTTCCATTGAATCCTCGCTGCCTTCTTGCCGACCTTCTTCCCGTAAGCGATCCAGAACTTCTCAAACAACTCTTTTAGTTCATTCTGTTCTAAGTTCATTAGTTCTAAGTTCATTGGGAGCGCGTCTTCACGCGCCTCGTCCCGCGCATTATCACGCGCCTCCCCCCGCGCTTCGTCACGCGGCTCAGGGTAATGAAGTTCGTACATGTTGCTGGTCTGCCGACCGCCGTCATAGCGAGCTTGAACAACCAATAAACCTTGTTCCTCTAGCTCGGCTCTTGCGCGACGTAGCGTCCCTGAGTTTGTGCCTTCAGGTAATAGTTCAAGTAAGCGACGGCTGCTAGGCCAGCAGCAGTTATCGCGGTTAGCGAAGGCAGCTAAAGCGAGCCACAGCCGTAACGCAGTTGGGGTTAGCTTCACGCCAAGCAAAGATGCAGGCAAGCTGATCCGGTCTGGTTCCCAGCGTCGTAGTTTGTTGTTAGAATAAGGCAACGGTAATCTCCTTAGGTTTGACCGCCTGATGGAACTGAAAATTGCCCACCTGAGTTATCCTTGGCTCAGGTGGGCAACTCAGTTTAGGCTATGTAGGAACCAGTTCGTCCCATGCCCTCTCAGTGAGGTTGCCGACACGGCCAACCGCTACCCGATCCATGAGCTTGTCGCCCTGAGCGGTAGCGTCGCCTTTGTTAGCGTGCTGCTCAATTTCGCTGACGGCTTGAACGAAGCCCCAACCGGTCATCCTCGCACTCGGCAGAATCGTTTCTGACTCTCGCCAGTTAGTGAGGATGGCTTCACGCTTGTTGCTTCGCATCGTGACAGCGCGGTCGCTGAGCAATTTGCCAGCCTGATCACGGTAGATGCGTTCACCGTTCACGACTTCAGCGTTCAAGGGAACAAGTTTGTTCAAGATGATGTTGCCACCATCAGTTGAAAGCGGACGGTTCATCAAGGCACCGATCTGCCGGTCCATTTCCTGCGCCCATGCAACTTGCAGTTGTAGCGCTTCGCGGGCTGCGTCGATACGGCTCCAGATGTTTGCGGTGTGCTTGAAACTAAACACGCTTTTCGCATTGTTGCTTTTGCCGTAGAAGGTTGTCGAAAGCGCATTCGTGCAGCTAGGCACCATCGCAGTCGAAGCGACCCTCAATGCTGTTGAACCATCAAATGAGTTAAGGAAACCCATGTACGGTTGAACGTCAGGCATGTTTTGCATCTCGTAAGGCAGTTTGCCGAACATAAATGTTTGAGCGCCGCCTTTACGTCGCCCTGCCCATTCAGGTGTCCATCCGTCACCGACGAGAGCGTCCATCAAGCCAACGACCTGTTCGGTTTGGATTACTTGGTAACCCTTTCCAACAACACCGAGCACGTCTCCGGTGGTTTCGTTGACGGTCAAACGACTGTCGGGTAGTTCAACCTTACGGGGTAACCGTAACGCTGGGTTGTTGCTCTCGGGGAGAGCGATCTCAGCGACGTGAGGAACTTTAGCCACGTGATAATCAAGACCAGCGACTTTGATCGCTTCGTTGATATCGAGGCCAGAGATATCCTCAGCATCGACCGACTCCCAAGGCGCATGCCTGTGAGACGGGTTTCGGGTAATTTCTGTCATTCTGAATCCTCCTCAGATTCGGTTGCTGTCACTTCATTATTACCGGTAGGGGTACCACTGTCAAGTACAAATGAAATAATATTATGTAACTCATCTTCGCTGATCGCTGAACTACCGTGTTCACCCCACGCTTCAAGCGCTAATTCCTTGTCCCCTTGGGCTGCTTCAAGAACGAGATGTTTCGCCTTCGCCGCGGAGATCATGGTGATCACGTCGCCTTCCGGGCCTACATCTGCCCCTAGTTCTTCTGGCACGTAACCAGCACCTAGAACTACATCGCTGAACAACGCTCGGCATAACTTAGAAACAGCGCGCCATTGCAACATGGCATCTTGATACTGTTTCCAATTCTTTTTCCCAGCTAAACCAGCGTCCTCCGCATCTTGCAACGTGAACGTAGCGGTGTGCTCATCGCCACTGTCGATTCGTTTACCTATCGCAGTAGCGGAACCGTCACCCATCTCAATAACGACAGAATGACCAGCTTGCCTGACGAGTCCGAGCATCGCTTCCGGTTTCATGGATGCGCTGCCTTCAATGACGTGGAAGTTCCGCATAGATGCCATCACATCCCAACCGAACGCCCGACCGGCTAAACCAGCGGCGACGATGTCAGCTTCACGATTACGGTAAGCGGCTGGCACGATACGTGAACTCGCAAGCACCGCAGCTTGCCGCATCACTAGATCGAAGTATCGACCGTCATCAGCGCGAGCGATTTGCCGTTCCTCAATGATTTCAATATCGGTCATAGCGTTGTGCCTTTCTGAACATCAAGGCTGAACCCTGATTCTTTCTTACAGAACTCGTCGTCGTTCAAACCAAGTTTCTTCAACTCAGACCAACGTGGCTCGAAGCGAAACGCTCGTTTGAACAAACGCAGTTTGGCTACGTCGTAATCAAGTAGCTCCCCATCACCGTTCGGGTCAAGGCGGAATACGGGATTAGCGGTCAACCGTTCAACCGCTTCCGCTAGTTCATCTCGCCTGATTTCCGTTCGCTTGACGGTGTGTTTGGGTGTGCAAACAATTTGTTCACCGTTATCTGATTCAATCACGACGGGTAAAGGCTTGTTGTTGTTTGCCTCAAATAGTCGTGAAGCGATACGGGTGCTGTATTCAGAAATGCTTTCCCGTAGCTTACTGTTCGCTTGTTTCCACTTAGGGATCAGCCTTGCCGCAACCCGATCACTTATTTCAATGTGATGTGTTGCTTCAGCGAGGTGTCCCATCGCAGTTGTAATTGCATCCGCTATCTCGTCGGCAGTCGCATCATCAGCGAGTCCATCGAGAGCGGCGGCTGCATCATGGACAGGTCGTAATTGCGACCATTGCATATTTGCCATTGCTCCTCCTTGGAGTTGGTAGTTGGTTGACGCCTGAGGGCATCAGCCTGCCAGTGGGATAGGACGCCCACTAGCAGGATGTTGCTATCAGCGAACCCCCTCATCGAATCGGGCATTCAACAACCGGAGCTTCGCTCCAAGTCGAGTGCATGCGTTGATGTAGGTCATAGTGAGATGGTCACCGCTGAAGTGGTGAGCACATTCGTGGATCAGCAAATCGTCAATCCACAGATCGAATCCCGTGGTGGGCGCGCCGTGAAGGTTGACCATGATTGCGCCGTAGCCGTGTGACCCAGCGATCAAGCGCGGGTCGTCGTACACCTTGACAACCATGTCCTTCTCCAAGAGATGCCGTATCACCGTCAAGCAGTAGTCCCGTATCGCTTCCGCCTCTGGTCCGGTCGCCTTCACTGGATCGGCAACTGAGTCCGTAGGCCGCAGCGAGTAACTGTTCGAGGACGACACCGCCGCTCTAGAATCTCGTATCGCTGACCACTGCGCCTTATCGAAAGCGCCACCGGGAATCACATTCACTCCGTGATCGATAGCGTTCTTGTCGGCCTCCCGTTCAAACGGGTTAGAGATCACCGCTCCGTCACCGTAGATCTTGGTGACAGCAGTGCGAACCGTCTCAGGAGCCGCCTGCGGCAACGCATCCTTGACCCAAGACTTAGATGCGGTTTCTTCAGTAAGAAGGTCAACAGTCTGATCTAGAACTGCCGCCAACAGCTTGGCCCGGTAGGCAGGAGTAACGTTGTCGCGATCACGATTCAGTGGAACCTTTTGCCCGACGTTCAAATGCCAAGGCACGTCGACCTCAACTACAGGAATCCCCATCTCGTAAATCATTGGCGACTCGCCATCAAGTGGTTGGACGATCTCGACTGTGGTCATACGAGAAGTTGATTTCAGGACACCGTCCTCGTCGGACTGAACTGTAGGAAGGACAACCTTCTCAACAAGGCGAGCAGGAACTCGACCCTCTAATAGCTCGCCGTTGAAGTTCACGGTGAATCCTTCAGGCACCAGAATGCTCTTGGCCTGATCGATAATTTCCGCAACCTCTCGATTGGTAAGTCGAACGACGCCAGAAAAGATCGAACCGGCGTCGGTTTTGGTTTTCGCTGTTTGGCGTTTGCCATCGCTGTGGAAATGAACGGTGCCAGTGGTCGTCATGATCGACGCCTCCTCGCATTGAGAGAGAACAAACTTCTCGCCCTCGTTGAAGCGGCCACGCTTGGTGGGGTCACCTTTCTTTTTCGATGGCTTGTACATGGTGTAGGCGTCACGCAGATCGGCGAACCCATCAGGGCAGTCGTCAGTGACTGTGAGTTGTGCTCGGCCTCGTCGTGGCGACGGCTCCAAAGTAACTACGGCCATCGTCGCGTCCTCATCAAACACGTTTTGTAATAGGTCATGAATCAAGGCGACCTTGGGTCGAGCAGCCATTAGCTGGCCGAACCCGTCAAGATCGACATCGATCCACGATTGGCTTTTGGTCATTTCAAACCTCCCGGTTCTGTTGCTGTCATGGCATCACTCTATCATGAATCACAAACGCTGTCAAGTGGTACCCCTATCAAATAGGTCACGTAGCCTTGAAGAACAAAGTTTCTTGAACAAATAGTTGCAAGTGGTACCCCTATCAGATATAGTTCAGGTATGGCAGCAACTACCGATCAAATCAAATTCGTCAAAGAATATGCAGGATGGTACGAATCATCGAACAAAGCAGCATGCGACGAAGAAATCAGAAACTACGAATGCTCTTTCGAGAACCCGAACCAACGCTACCTAAATGAATGGCGATTCGTTATTTGGAAGTTCGACGCAAGTTGGGATGAACCGCTCCTCGGGGCAAGAACTGGCGACTGGATTCTTGAAGCCGCCAAGCCCGGACAAATTGCCACGTCAATAGTTGGCGATGAGCCATTCGCAACATTGGCTGAAGCTAAAAGGCAAGCGCAATACTGCGTGGAGGTTGCGTGATGGCTATCGATTGGTCAGCTAAAGCGAAACTCGCCAAGCTACGTGACGAGAGTGACATGCCTCAATCAACACCTCGTATTGCGACTTGCCGTAACTGCGGCCAAGACGCACGAGCGGCTGGAACGCTTTACTGCGATACCCATGCGGCGACTAAATCAACGACTGAGTTGTTGGCTGCTGGTGAGTATCACGGTGACTGGCGTGTTGGCCGTAACCGATTCGGTAACCCAATCTGGGAAAGGATTGAAGGCTGATGCCGATAGCGAAGGCTGATAAAGGCGGTGTGCTGCGCTGCACGAAATGTGACCGGCTGATGAAACTCCAATCAGAGTTTTACGGCTGGGAACCACCTAAACCGAACGGGCCACCTGATTGGCCGGTCCATGTTTGGAACGGCTGGGTCACGTGCGACAAAGATCCTGATGTCTCATTACGAACAACAAAGGAGCCGTAAATGGCATTCGATAACACAACAACAATCATCGGGAATGTGAGTATTCCACCTGAGTTGAAGTTTCTGAATGATGGAACTGCGCTTTGCACGTTTAGCGTGGCGTGGAATCAGAAGAAACAGAACGCTGAGGATGTAGCTCACTATTTCAAGGTCACGGCTTGGCGTCAGTTAGCGGAGAACGTGGCGGAATCATTCAATAAGGGTGATCGGGTTTGGGTGTTCGGTCGGCTTGATTTCTCGAAGTGGGAACAAGATGGCCAGACTCGTAGTTCGGTTGAGGTCAGCGCTGAGGATGCTGGCCTTTCGGTTCAGTGGAAACCAGCTACGGTCGGTGAAGGGTCACAACCGGCGCGTCGTGAAGCTCCGAGAATGCCGGAGCCTGAAATTCCGGACCATGAACCGTTCTAGTTCGGTAGGGGTCACCGCGTACCCCTACCCGGCGTGTTATCATCGTCGTATGAGTCGCTATGTTCTTGAACTTCATGGGGCACGCCCTTGGACGAGTAACGCTGAACGGCGTTGGCATCACATGGAACGGGCGAACAAGGTACGTGACCAACGGGAAGCGTTTAGCTGGTTAGCGAAAGCGCATGAAGTACCTAACTTGAAAGCGGTAGTGGTTCACGCAACGCCACTCGCTAAAGATCGCCGTTGGCGACAAGACGTTGGTGGTTGTTTCCCGGCGGTTAAAGCAGCGATTGATGGTTTAGTTGATCGTGGGGTGTTGCAAGACGATGACCCTACGTTTGTGAAGGCGTTGACGTTTTACCCAGCGGAAGTCGGTGGCGTTGATGGGTTACGGATTGAGTTAGTGGAGGTGGTGTCTGATGGCGATGACTGAACCGATGTATCAAGTTGGCGTAGAACAGAAACTACTTGAACTGAGTGAGCAACTTGAATACGAAGTTGACCAGTACGGGGTGTTGGCGGTTGAGCGCGCTGAAGCTGAATCTGAATATAAACGCCAATACAACAGAGCGATCCTGAGATTGAGTGAGGGAACCGTCGCTAAACAAACAGCGATCGCCCATTTGAAAGCAGCTAACGCTTATCACGCTTGGAAGATTGCTGAGGCACAAGAGAAAGCCACGCAACAGAAGTTGATTGCGATACGCACACAAATTGAATCAGCACGAACTATTTCAGCGAACGTTCGTGCGTCAGGAGGTTGATATGGACGACGAAGTTCAGGCGTTACTAGTTGAAGTTACAAGGCAAACGATTGAGATCGACCATCACCGTAAACGGGTAACTGAGTTGGGTGGGGAACGTCGCAGGTTATTCGCTGAGTTACGGCAACGTAAGGTCACGATCCCAACGATTGCTAAGGCAACAGGGTTACATAAGATGACAATTCAGCAAGATATGCAACGCTGGCGACGTGATCACGATGTATCAAGGAGTGCATGAAACATGGCCTTCAACGATTCCGTGAGGAAGGGTGCCGCTGTAACGAGTGTTTACAGGCGATGCTTTCCTTCATGCGTTCAGGCAAGGCAGTCGTTGACCCTGAGGCTGAGTCGTGGAGCCGGGAACAGATCATCCGCTACCGGGAAGATAAATAGTTCTATCGTTAGCGACCGAAATGTACATGGGCGCAAACATCTTCAAGGATTTCCGACCTTACAGTCCTTTACCGAAGGAAATCAGGGGTCAAGCGAAATGCGTGGGCGCGCCTATCGACTGGTTTTACCCCGAGAAAGGCAAGTGGGCGATCGGACGGCAGCTTTGCCGTTTATGTCCCGTACAGCAGGAGTGTTTGGATTATGCGCTGGATAACAAAATCCGACACGGAGTCTGGGGTGGGTACACCTCTAGGGAACGATACAGAATGGGAAAACGAACGAATGGCAGAAATTGAAACTGAGCTAGTGAGCGTGGAATCTGGTGTGCTTTCTACGCATCCGGATAACGCACGACGGGGAAATGTTGAGGCGATCCGAGAGTCGATTCGCACTAACGGGTTTTATGGCGCTGTGATAGCCCAGCGTTCCACGGGCCACATAATCGTAGGTAACCACCGTTACATGGCTGCGGTGCAGGAAGGTATCACTGAGATCCCTGTCATTTGGCGTGATTGCACAGATGACGAGGCCCGGAAGCTGTTGCTTGTGGATAACCGTTCCAGTGATGCTGGCTCGTATGATGATGAATCGTTGAGGGATTTGCTTGCTTTGACGCTTGATTCCGCAGGTGACCTAGTTGGTACGGGTTATGAGCGTGACGACCTTGAAGCGTTGATGTTTTCGCTTGAAATCAGTAGCACCGATTTCGGTGAGTTGCTGCCAGATGCGTTGACTCCAGACGAAGCGGCAGATAGTTATCAAGCCGCTGGGATCCGTTCAATAATCCTCCCTTATGACCTTGATGATTACAACGAGATAGTGCAGATGTTTGAATCAGCGCGATCAAGCATGGCGGTTGACTCGAACGCTGAAGTGGTTCGGGTGTTGTTAGCTGGTTACGCGAATGCAAATAGTTGAGGTTGACCGTATTGACTGGTCACCTGATGAGAAGAACCAGCGCGTAGACGAACTTCCTGATGGCGTGCGCCTAATTGACGGTGACGCTGTTTTGGTCAACGAGGAACGGGAAACGGTTGCTGCTCAGATAATCGCAGGCCCAGAAAGCAGTGGCCGTCTTGCATGGTTTGGCCGTGAAATGCACAGCAAACCCAAGATTTGGCATGATAATCGCCACACAGCGAACGCTTCATCTCGCTTATCTGGCGTGTTGTACCCGAACCGGACGTTCGGTACGGCAGCACCGTCGGCCTTACGTCGCCGTTTCTGGTGTAGCCCAGCGACTTTTGATCAGCAGCAGCCAAGAATCGCAATCGAGTTACGGAATTTAGCGGTTGTGGCGTGGGAAACATGCCAGAAGGTGATGCCTGAAGCTGCGGAACACACAGCGGAAACCGTGTACCCCAAGATTCACGATGATTGGTTGCTGTTTGATTCGCCTTGGACGAGCGGAATCATCAATAAGAGTGCGGCGTTGCCGTACCACCGCGATTCAGGCAACATCAAGGGAGCCATATCAGCGATGTGGGTCGTCAGGTCACGCATCAAGGGTGGGTATTTACATATCCCTGAATACAACGTCGCGTTCACATGCCCGAACAAATCATTGATTGCGTTCGATGGGCAAAGCCTCTGGCATGGGGTAACACCATTCGAGACTGAGAATCATCCTGACGCTTTCCGGTTCAGTGTCGTGTATTACGCCAAGACTGGCTGCCAGAAATGCGGACCTGCCCATAGTGAGGCTGAACGAGCGCAACTGAAACGCACAGAAGAACACGAAACGCATCGTGATGAGGTGATTGAGAACCGATGACTCCCCTTTTCTATTTAGCGACCCCTAAAACTGGTGGATGGCCCACGTACACCGCGCATCTAGCCCACGGTTTAGGCGACGCACAGATCTTCAAAATAGGTAAGAGAGATGAAGGGCGCATGCGGCCGTTCGGGCGAAACATGCTCTACCAAAATGTTTCACTCGCAACAGCAATCGATATCGCAGAACAATACGCCAGCATCATCGTTGCCACCGACAAAAAATACTTCGAAGCAGCCACTGAATTAGCGAAACGTTGCATCACCGTCATCCATGACCCAACTGAACTGAAAGGCGGCATCGGCCCACACCTCCAACAAACAGTGGTAATCCGTGAATCAATGCTTCAACATCTACCTGAAGCCACATTCATCAAACACCCATACCAGCGCTGCCCCATCGAACCATCATTCCGAACACACGCACCCACTGGGTCAGTCGCAATCAGCCGAGTTGACTTCGATAAACGCACCCACCTCATAGCAGAAGCAAACGAACTAGGAGCCGGAATCACCATCTACGGTACAGAAAACAGGATGTATACCTACCACAAACTAGATAACGACCAACCTAACTGGCGGAAACACTACCGAGGTCCGTTTCCAGCGAACGACTTATGGGCAGGCGCACGGCTCTGCGCCCTCTACGCCAACATGGTCGACATGTCAGTGATCGTCGGGGATGGCGGCGGAACCCAATACACATTCCTCGAAGCATTAGACGCAGGAACCGGAATCATCCTCCACAACGAATGGAACCCACAAGGATTACTAGGCGAAATCGCCCAAACAGTAAGCAACGCACAAGAACTACACGACGCCACACAAAACACAAACCTCGACCAAAACAAAGCAGAAGAACTACTCAAACAACACGATGCAAACACCATCGCACACCACTACCGTCAACTACTAACCACCTCCGGACACTAAGCTCCGGACAAATATGGGACCACGACCAACAAACCTCACTCCAGAAGTCGCCGCTAAATATCGGCAGGTTGTAACGATGCGCGCTAATGGCGCTACGTTCGAGGCGATCGCTGACCGGGTTGGTTATGCCGGACGGCAGGGTGCTTACGATGCTTACCGCGCTGCATTGAAGTGGTGGGGTAAGGATGGGGTTGAGGAGGCGCGTCAGCTTGAATCTGAACGTCTTGACCGGTTGCATGCTTCTACAACGGCGATGCTTCAAGCGGCTGAACGTGAAGCTGTTGAGGTGAGGTATAACGCTGATGGGACTGAGGAGCGCACAATTACGTTTGCTCCGGACGTGTTGAGTGCGGTGAATACGGCTGTGAATATTTCTCGTCGCCGTTCGTCGTTGCTTGGTTTGGATGCGCCACGGCAGGTGGAAGTTGCTGGTGCGGATGGCGGCCCAGTGGTCACGGACATCGGAGAGCTACTGAGAGAGCGTATGGAAGCTGTAAACCCCGGATCGACGGTAACTACCACATCGAACACAACGGCACCTCAGAATGGCTTACATTCGGAGCAGGGTGATGACTGAGAAATCTCTTTGGCAGTGTTTGACCGAAATGCCATATGAGGAACGAGAAAAAGTTATAGCGCAGTTCACTGATGAAGATGCCCAAAGTTTCTTACACAGTTGGAGCGTATTTAGGCGACCATCACAAGGCACACCGCTAGGTGATTGGCGTGTCTGGCTTATCTTGGCTGGCCGTGGCTGGGGTAAGACTCGTACTGGCGCAGAGTTTATTCGTGAGCAAGTAGACGCTGGTAACGCTCAACACATCGCGCTTGTCGGCCCAACCGCTGCTGACGTACGTGACACTATGATCGAAGGCGAATCAGGGCTGTTAGGTATTTACCCTGAAGCGCAACGACCACGCTACGAGCCATCGAAACGGCGTGTCACATTCCACAACGGAGCCGTTGCTACAGCGTTTACCGCTGATGAACCAGACCGGTTACGTGGCCCGAACCACGACTTAGCGTGGGCAGACGAACTCGCAGCGTGGCGGTACCCGGAAGCATGGGACATGCTGATGTTTGGTTTACGCATCGGCAACTTCCCCAAAGTTGTGGCTACAACGACACCGAAACCAATTCCGCTGATCCGTCGCCTTGTAGGCACAGAGGATGGCAGCGTTCACCTCACTAAAGGCTCAACCTTCGATAACCGACCTAACCTCGCAGCCTCATTCCTTCAAGAAGTTCTCACTCGCTATGAAGGCACACGTCTCGGCCAGCAGGAACTTTATGCGGAAGTGCTTGATGATGTTGAAGGAGCGCTCTGGAACAGGGAAATGCTTGAAGAACACAGGGTTACCAAGCATCCGGGTTTATCGCGTGTTGTTGTAGCGGTTGACCCAGCGGCAGGCGGTAAAGCCGATAACGCTGAAACGGGCATCGTAACTGTAGGAATCAGCGAAGAAGGGCACGGTTATGTGCTAGCTGACAGTTCGTTACGTGGAAGCCCAAATGATTGGGGTAGGGCAGCGATAGCCGCCTATCACAATGCCCAAGCTGACCTGATTGTCGCTGAAGCAAATCAGGGTGGCGATATGGTGCTGCACACTTTGCGCACTGTTGATCGAGATGTGCCGGTCAAGATGGTTCACGCCAGCCGAGGTAAACGAACACGCGCTGAACCAGTCGTGGCGTTGTATGAGCAAGGGCGAATCCATCATCACGGATTTCACGCTGACCTCGAAGATCAGTTGTGTTCATGGGTTCCTGATGTTTCTAATTCACCGGACCGGCTTGATGCTTTGGTTTGGGGTTTCACTGAGTTGATGATCAGTGGGCCGAAGGAAGCGCCTACGGTTGCCCCGTTCTCAATGACAGCGCCAAGCCAGTGGAGGTTGTGATGGATCAGGCTGAATGGATTGAGTACGGAATCGCACATAATTTCTGTACGCCACCGTATTGCGATAACCATGATGCGTACCACGCTGAAGACTGGGTTTTGGTCCAAGAGCTTCAAGAGCAGCATGGCAACGATTTCTGTTTGTCTGTTGTTCGAGTGAAATAGCCCTCGGGAGGCTCGGAGGCTCCGACGTTCGGAGAGTCCTCCTTGTTAAGAAGGTCGGCTATTTGCGGTAGAGGGAAAATATTCTCAAATAATCCGTAAATAAGGTTGCTAGGGATATCCCTAGCAGATAGAGTTATTCTCATGGCAGCAACTACCGAAACCTCAGGAGGATTTCAAATGTCAATCTCTATATCTAACCCTCAATACACCGTCGACCCCGGATACACCGTCACCGTCGCAGACCGAGCGATGATGAACGCCCTAATCGACACCCTCTCATACCCCAGCGCAGTCAAGGTCAACTTGGTGGACGCAGTTAAAGTTGAGAGCTTCATCGAGAATTACCCGGAAGTTGAACGGCAGCACCGAGGTCAAGCTGTTCTGGCGCTCCACGAAGCACTATCAACCCACGGAGCGTTCAGCAAAGAATTCGACGCTGCTTACGTCCGCTGGGAAAGGATAAACGGAGACCGGTAACGGTAAACCGAAACCATTCAGCGACCGGACCGCCTCTACGGAGGCGGTTCTTTCTTTTATGACGGTTCTGTAACGCTGCACAAAGATGAGGGAACCAAGCGCTAATGTCTCGTCGTAACAGTTCTGTAAAGAAGGTTGCCACATGGCGGACGACGGATACGCACGCACAATCGGTAAGGCGAAACCATCGTCAACTGATTTCATGGAGGTCGGCACCTCTGGCCTTGTTCAGTACGGCGGAAAGATTCAAGAAGATTTCCTACGCCAACTACAAGGCAGGCAAGGAGTAGCTAACTACAGGGAAATGGCTGACAACGATCCCGTTGTTGGGGCAATTCTTCACGCTGTGGAAATGATGATGCGAGGCGTTGATTGGTCAGTTGACGCAGCCGACATTGATGATGAGCAAGCTCTTGCGTATGCCAGTTTCATCGCTGAATGCATGCAAGACATGACGCAGTCATGGGACGACACGATCTCAGCAATCCTGTCTTTCTTGACGTACGGATTCTCGGTTCACGAAATCGTCTATAAGCGACGTGAAGGTGAGCACGGCGATGCGCCATCGAAATACAGCGATGGCCTGATTGGTTGGAAGAAACTTCCGATCCGTGGGCAATCCACAATCTACGAGTGGAATATCGACGCTAACGGCGGCATCAATGGCCTCGTGCAAGAACAGTTCCTCGGTGAAACGTTCGGCCGCAACAACGTTCATATCCCGATGGAGAAGCTGTTGTTGTTCCGGACGAGCACGAAATACAACAACCCAAGAGGTCGCTCCGTATTGCGAAACGCTTTCGTGCCGTGGTACTACAAAACAAAGATCCAAGAGATCGAAGCGATCGGTATCGAACGTGACCTAGCTGGTTTACCCGTAGCGATGGTTCCACCGCAGTTATTGAGCGATAACGCTACGACGGCTGAAAGCTCAGCGTTGAATGCGATCAAAGAACTCGTACGCAACATCAAGCGTGATGAGCAAGAAGGCATCGTGTTTCCGTTGGCGTACGACCCAGATACCGGCAATCTGGCTTACGACTTAAAGTTGTTATCCACAGGTGGCCGTCGCCAGTTCGACACGAACGCAATTATTCAGCGTTATGACCAGCGTATGGCGATGTCGATTCTTGCTGACTTCATCCTGTTAGGCCATCAAGCAACAGGTACACAGGCTTTATCGGTATCTAAGATTCAGTTGTTCGTTGATTCGTTAACAGCGTGGCTGAGCGCGATCGCTGAAGTATTTAACGCTCATGGCATTCCACGGCTGATGCGGTTGAATGGTTTTGACACAACGAAGATGCCACGAATCAATTTCTCACCACCACGAAACGTAGATCTTGGTGAGCTAGGTGAATTCATCGCTCAACTTGCTGGCGCTGGCGCTCCGCTGTTCCCAGACGAGAACCTTGAAAGCTATCTACGGGAAACCGCTGGGTTACCTCGCCCAATGGCTGAAGAAGTGTGATTCACAACGCTGGTTGTAGTTGCTGTTCTGAGTCGCCTCGTTCAGCTATCGACGTAACTTCAGGTGTGCGTAAAGCGAAACGCATACCGGTCAATTCGCCGCAGAAGCGCACTCGCTCGCAACCGGGATTCAGGACGGCAGGGAAACTGAGGCTCAATAAGTTTGAGAAGCAGGTCGTTGATTTGATGGATGAGGCGTGGGCATCCGTTCCTGAAGAAGCGATTGAACAGATGTGGGTTGAACCGGGTGGCGGCACATCGGGGTTGTTGCTCCGTGTCCATTTCGCTGCTTACGAGGAACCGCTCCAAACTATTTTGCAGAATCAGATCAACCAATCGGGTAACTCAATGTTTAACGAGATTGGTCGTGACGTTAAAGCTGAGTGGGAAAGCCTGACGAAAGAAGTGAAGATCGGTTTGCCTGTTGAGCAACTTGACGGCAGCACCCGAACCGTTTACCAGACTTACGCTTTCAATGAGGCATCACCGACTGCGACGCGCTACGCGGCAGAGAACTCAATCAAGATGGTTCGTGACTTGACGGTTTCAACTCAGATTGGTGTGCAGCAAGTTATCTTGTCATCGTTTACTGATGGGTTAACTCGTGCTCAGGTAACCAAACCGTTGATCGTGTTGCTGCAAGAAAGTATCGCCCCGAGGGTTGCACCGAATCGTGTGCTGTTTGATTTGTTTGGTTCCGCAACGAATGGTTTGACTGAGCGTTACGCAGTTGCCGTTTACCATCGGGCCGAGAAACTTGTTGAGAGTAATCCGAACATTACGTTCGATACGTTGAAGAAACGGGTAGGCACGTATGGCGCACGGCTACGGCGATCACGAGCACGAACGATTGCCCGTACCGAGATTATGCGTGCCTCAAACTTTGGTCGCCTTGAAGCGATGGAGCAGGCAGCTAATCAGGGTTTAGTGAATCCAGCGACGGCACGTAAGCAGTGGTCTACGTCAAGGTTCGATGTTTGCGAGATCTGTGTACCGTTGAATGGGCAGACGCAACCGGTTCGTGGCGGCATGTTCCTTGCCGGTAATGGCTGGACGGGACCGTCACCGCCAGCGCATCCGAATTGTCGGTGCGTAGTGCGGATGTTGCCTGCACCAAATATGTATGGAACACCGAATCCGACTGGTTCGTTGGGAACGGGTTTGGGGCTGACTTCGCCACCGTTTCCCACTATCTAAAGTCGCTTGAATATCATGTTTTGGGTGTTTTTAGGGGTTAATTCACAAGGTTTTTAGGGTCTTTATAGTCATTGAACATAGGCTTTGGCGACATTTTTCCCAAATATGGTTGCTAGGGGTAGCCCTACACCCTATAGTTATTACTATGGCAGCAACTACCAAAATCACCGATCCCCAAGAAATCGTTGAGGCCGTTAAAATCATTGAGGCCCAGTTGGACACCTACCTGAAAGTAAAAACCAACTCAGGTACATTCCTTGTCGGCCCTAACAAGGTTGACGGTCAAAAAGACCCGGTACGGGCGAACGTAATTGACAACGGTGCAGCGGTCCAGATGACCGGAATGATCTTCAAGGTCAAGAAGTCCGCAGAGTGGGGCACTCAGATTGTCGAAGATACCAAGCGGCTTGAAGACAACGCTGTTGAGTACAACTTGCTTGTGGCGATCGGTGGAATCGAATGGGTAAAGGTAATGAGCTACGACCATAAGTACGAACAACTGAATGAAGTCAAGGACTGGAAGAACTATAAGTACGAGGCAGGGATCTGATGGCTAAATGCACGTACTGTGAAAAGAAGATCGAGATGCGACCCAACTATGGCGGAGCCGACCCAGATGGGATGTCATGGTTTCACATCAAAGGTGGGAGGAGAGGGCTAGGGGGAATTCAAGAACCATCGCACTTCATCACGACCCCCACGGGTGAGGTTGATGCCCTCGGACTCGCTAAAGAAGTTGTGATCGGCGAACAAGCCCATTACATCGGAGACGAAGCGCCACCTATTCGGTATTGGGATAGCCGCTGATGAATATCTTCGAGAAGCTCACCGAGAATGGCCTACTGGTGGCGTTGCCTCCATCAACGCTAGTCAACGAACTTGATTGGCTTGAAATGACCCGTACCGACCGGAGCGGTAATCGTTACCGCAACTACTACCGGGTGTGGGATTTCCCTTGGGGTCAGGAACCTATGCAAAGCCAATTCAATGTGCAGTTTCACGGCTGGCGAAGCCTCGCTAATCGAACCTTCGCTGATTTCGCCCCTGATTATGAGTTCATGACGCTACCTAGAGCTAACGATGATGGCTCACTGAACAGATCGCAGTGTGGGGTCACGCGCATTTACCGAATGGCGAAAGGGTTGTAAGCTGGTTCAAACAACTGAACGGCTCCGCTGACTCGAATCGCGTTGCAGCCGACAGGAGGATCTCATGAACGCATTAGCCGAAACTCTCAGCCGAATTGCTAATCAAGCTGACTCCGCAGCGTCAGAAGCTCAGGCATCTGTCGTGAATGGAACGCCAGCAGAATACTGTTCTGCGTTGAGTCGAACTATCGAGGATTTACTTGGGGAGATACGTTCCAAGCTGTCAACGAGGGAGTTATCGAACCCAAACGAACCGTAAAGCGACGCGCACCCTTCCCCGTGTGTAGCGATTTCGTAACACCAAGGGCAGGGAACTGTCATGCCTTGATGCTACTCTTAGGCAAGTAGTAGTGACCGTCAGTGTCCGAACTGGGAGAAATCCATGTCGGATGCCGATGATTTGGTTGCCAAGATTAGAGCCATAGCCGATGAAGTCGAAGGCACAGCTACGTCAGTAACAGAACGTGCTCAGGCAGCAGTAGACAAAGCGGAGCAAGCTGTATCTAAGTTCAAGACGGCACTTCAGTCGATCATGGACAACATTGCTTGGGTTGCTGGGTTACCGGCGGTTCTAGGCGGTGGGTTTGGTTTCTTGAAATCAAGCGCAGATGAAACAGCGGCGACTGACTGGCAGATTGACCAATTAACCGAACGTGTCGCTGAGCTAGAGTCATCGAACAATTTGCTTGGCGGCGACACAAAGAACTTCTCACTTAATCTGGGCGACGCACCCGGCGGCAGCATGACCGCAGCAGTGGGGTTCTTAGTCCTTGGCGTGCTCATCGTCGGAGCAGTCTGGTGGCAAAAAAGGCGGCGGCATTAAGTCGTTTCATAGGCGCCCTGATAGGCGCAGCGGTTCTCATAGCCGGTTGTAGCGGAGGTAATCCCTCGCGCCCTGACGGTGGCGCACAGAGCGGCTCACAGGTAACAGCACAAGCGATGACTGTTGATACGACACCACCTGTCGAATCAGGGCTTGAAGTCACGCAAGTTGTGACACTGGATTACGAACCGGTTGATGATGGGTTTGGGTTCGCAAACTACGGCGGCGGTAACGCGCCAGCGGCATTAACGGTCAACCTTGCACGTCGCCTCTACGGTGACGCGCAGGTTTGTGCGTCGGTGAGCGCTGATGACGAATGCACGCCGCAACCCGTCATCCTCCAGTTGATAGATCAAGCGAACAGAGCGATGGCTGGCGGCTTGTGTGAAGGGTTCGCTGTCCTATCCCTACGCTTATACCAGCAGGGTGCGACAACGAGCCTGCTAGGGCAAGAAGCACTCGTTGCTGCGCTGGAGCAAGGCGATCCCCGTGTTGCTGCGGAGTTAGCGTTTTGGTTTGTTACTCAGTTCGCATCCGAGACCCAAGCGGCTGCGGCGTTCTATCGAGAACAAAGCCCATCCGAGATTGTTGCGACGCTTGCCGACGACTTTGCGAACCCACTTACTAGCGCCGGATACACCCTTGGTTTGTATTCGGCTGAAGGCGGACACGCTGTTACCCCGTACGCAGTTGAAGCTGTAGATGGCGGTTCCCGTATCTACATTTACGATTCTAACTGGCCTAATGAGCCACGATGGATTGACGTTGTGGACAACGTGTGGAGCTACGCTCTTGCCGCAACGAACCCCACGGAAGCAGCGACAGCTTGGACAGGTAGCACGGGAACGCTTGAACTAACACCGATGGCTTCACGGCAACCTCCGTTTGCTTGCGCTTTCTGCCCACAACCTGACGGCACCAAGTCCATGACTTTGCTTACAGCAGCAGGATCGAACGATACGCAGCTTGCTTTACAGGTCGTGGATGATCAAGGGAACAGGCTTGGCGTGTTTGACGGTGAACTTGTCAACGAAATCCCCGGCGCTGTGTACCGGTACATCGCTACATCAAACACCGCTGACCCAGTAATGGTTTTGTTGCCTGCATCAGTAGAGAATTACACGGCAGACGTAGCGACTGTTGGGCCGCAGCCTGTCAATGAGGATGGTTCCTCAGTAGAAGAAACAGGTGCCGTATCAATCTTTGTCGCTCAGGATGGCGCAGCGGCACGAGTGGAAACATCAATCGCTGACGTAACCGACGAAGCCGACGATGAACCCGTATTAGCGGTCAGTGAGGAAACTGGCTACGAAGTCAACGACCTTGAAGAAGCAGCTATCGATATTGCTGACCAGAACGTTGCTGTGAGTGTCGTAATCGAAGATGACCAAGAATTAGCGTTCCAATTCACCGCACCCCCAGACCCTGTAGAAAGCCCTCAGGAGAGCGAAATTGGTGATAGCGGTGAAGCGTTACCTGAAACCCCAGCGCCTGCCACAGCGCCTCAAATCGTGCTCTCAATCGCAACTGATGAAGGTGAACAGGTAGCAGAAATAGAAATCACGCAATCTGATGAAGAAATCCCTGAAGAAATCGTTATTGAAATAGATGAGGAGGGCGAAGTTGAACTGGTTGTGGAAGAAATTGAAGCGCGTCCCGCATCGGTGGTGGCTGAGTTACGAGAGTTGGTGGAAGAACGATTAACAGCCGACCCTGAGGAACAGGACGACTGGTTCGTAGCGCCGGATGAAGACGAAGGCGAACCATTCATTCTTGATCTAGAAGATGATTTCTGGGATGAAGAAGTCTGGGAAGAAGATTGGCACGAAGAAGGCGATGATTGGGTCTGGGTTGAATCAGATGATTTCGTGGAATGGATTGAAGAAGAAAGCGATGACAGTTTCCTCGCAGCAATCGTTGATGACGCATTCATTGAAGAACTCGAAGAAATTGTTGTACGTACCGAAGAACTGATCGAAGAACTCCCCGACCGCATCGAAGGCGAATGGAGTGATGACGGGTTCGTTATCGAAATCGTTGAAGAAGATGACGAAGTGTTAATCGTGATCGAAGATCCCTTGCCACCAATCGAGGAATGGCCCGAAGACCCAGAGGACGACACGCATGGTTCCAGTGTAGATCCGTTACCGGATATCACGATGCCTGACTGGTTGATCCCTGACGATGAGGGCGATGACTGGTGGGACGACGACGATATTTGGGGTGGCGACGATATTGATGACGGAATCTGGATAGATATCCCTGACATCACTTTGCCGGAATGGGACACTGAGGAAGATGACGAGGACGAATCCGATGCCGACACAGACCAAAGCGATACCGACGAAACTGACAGCGATGACTCCGATGACGAAAGCGAAAATGATGGTGATGAATCGGATACAGAAACGACGCTGGGAGAAGGCGAGGAGCAAACGGAATCATCCGACACGCTGGATTCCCTTGACGACCTACTTGACGGCGAATCCGGGCCAGAAACACCTGAAGGGCTAGTAATCCCTGACGATCCACCGCCTCCCCCACCGCAACCATCATGGGACGGCGACAGTAGTACGACGTGGGAGGATCTCGCTGATCAAATCTCTACAGAGACTGAAACAACAACCACGACGAATGTCACGTCCACGCTGGGATTCAACTCGAACGATGGTTACTGGTACCAGCAAGTGACAACAGCAACTACCGTCACAGAAACAGCAACAGTCAGCACAATTTCCAGTCAGCGGCAGCGCACAGATGAGTGGTGGTGTTACGACGACGGCATGGGCGGCGGTAGTTGCGGCGGCGGCACTTACTACGGCGAAACTGTCTCAACAACCACGGTCGCTGACCCAACAGTGGTCAGTACGAACACCACAGAAGTGGTGACGACAGTTCCAGCGAACTGTTCACAAGGCGGCTGGACTGGTTTCGGTGACTGGTGCATTGTCGGGAACTGGAACACTGGTTTTCCGAACAACCGTAACGAACGCGAAGTTGTGCAGTTCACCGTTCCTGATGATCCTGACGTGACAGGGGAGCGCAGGCGAATCGTAATTACGGCTGAATCGAACCTGCGTTACAACCAATTCAACCAGAACAACCAACATGGCGATCCGTATATCTACCTGTACGAGGACGATGACCCAGATGTTGGTGACCACACAGGCGACCTAGACGAATACACCAGAGGCACGTTCATCGAATCCGATGACGACGGAGGACGAGACTGCTCAGTCGGTGGTGATTCGTGGGCCTGCAACAATCCACCAGCCGACGCGGAAGATGAAGCAGAGTTCCCGAACGACACCATCGTTGGGTACAGCGAACCGCGACCAGTAATCCAGAACGTAGCAAATGCGTGGGACAGTGAGATAGACAGGCTCATGGAACCGGGCGACTACGCTGTTGAAGGAACGGTCTACAACGCGAACAACTCCGGTTGGTATCGCTTGACAATCAGCGATGAGACACAAGAAAGCAGTGGTTCCTGATGTACGAATACGCAGCAACAGTTGAACGAGTGGTTGACGGCGACACCATTGATGTGACGCTAGACCTCGGATTCTCAATCCAGTATCAAGCACGAATACGTTTGCTCGGAATCAACACGCCAGAAAGCAGAACACGCGACAAAGCCGAAAAAGCCCGTGGGCTAGCTGCGAAAGATTACGTCGTGGATTGGTGCGAAGCACAGGAAGCAATCACAATCCAAACGAGTCTTGATAAGCGAGGCAAGTTCGGTCGGGTTCTGGGCCGCATTGTGGGCGACGACGACGGTTGCCTTAACGACGTGCTAGTTGATGAAGGTCATGCTGAGGTTTATGACGGTGGGAAACGTTAATGACTGACATCGTTGCCGCTATTGGCGCTGTTACCGCTGCTGTTGTGACTGGTGTATTTGCGTTGATTGCTTCAACGATGCGACGTGAGAACAACCATTCGCATGCTGAGAACACACTCATACTGCGGTCGATTGACGAGCGTACGCAACGCTTAGATGAGCGCACCGATGCTCACGGAATCTGGATGGCACGCCACGCTGATTGGCATGCCAACAAAGGCGACCAAATACCGCAGCCCTAATCCAAATAATCTTGTAAACAGACGTAGCAGATCAGTTTGTCAAACACCGATATTTCGATACCCCTTGGCAGGTCACGTTCTTCTTCGCAATCTGCGCAAGGTTCTTTGACTTCGTACTCAGGTGGTGATAGCGCCCTGTCGGGTAGGTCGTAATCGCTCATGACAGTTCCTCCTTGTTGTTTGTTGCTGTCGTGCCCCGGTGCGGAATCGAACCGCCATCCCGAGGGATGCCAGTCCGGGGCTGCTGGCTAGATTCGCCCGTCCCAGAATTCCCGAGGAGGTTCCTCGCCACATGGGTACTCGGCTGCTGCCATCCAAGCCCCAGCGTCACAGTTGACGCAACGACCGTCGTCGTAGGCGTAGCTGAAGTTGTGGGTCTTGTTATTTGCCTTTGCTTGTTCCGGTGTGCCTTGGAAGCGAACCGGACGGTTGGCCTCGAAGCCATCGGCTGGACCGTAAATGGTGGTTTGGGTTTTCATGCTATTTCTCCTTATGGTTTGAGTTGCTGTCATAAGATAATCATACACACTAGGGCGACCCCTAGCAACCAAAGATGCAGAATATTTTGAGATGGTATGGGTTAGGCTCTCCACATGGGTTTCGTGCGGCGCAAAGTTGAAACACCAATAGAGAAACAAACCAAGCGCGAAGACGGTGAGGATTTTCCGGCTGAAGCGTTTGCCTATGTGCCTGATCCCGAGAAAGTATCGACATGGAAACTTCGGTTATGGGACAGCCTTGCTGAACGTGAAACGGCAGCGCAAGTTGGCCGAGCGGTAGCAGCACTCGGCCCGGGAGGCTTTCGCGGAAACCGAGTCCAGATACCTTCTGAAGATTTACCGGCTGTAAAGCGACGAGTGTTAGCTGCTTGGCGTCGAACACATCCGGACGCTACGAGAGATGAGGAGCCAGCAGTGCTAAAAGGCTGGGGATACAACGACGAAGAAAAAGATTACGGCAACACTGCCGCTGGCGAAGACGCCATGACGCATTTGTTGATGGCGTATCGCTTGATGCTGGATCATCCTGAATGCGCGCCACTTTTGGCTCCGCTGATGGAACTAATCCACATGAAAGAAGCCATCATGTTGGAAAACATTGACGAAACCCACATTGTTATTCCAACAGAAATGGGTGGCGGCGAACCTCGCTATCGTCGTTCAACTCGCAAAGTCATTCAGCTAGAAGATGGCCAATACTGTGTACGGTCTGAAGAAACAGGTCGTTCGTTTGGTTGCTACGGAACAATGGAACAAGCCGAAGCGCGACTCGCCCAAATAGAATCGTTCGCTGAACGACGCGTGACTGCCGCTACCGATAAAGAACTGAACGACTGGCACGACAACTTACATGAACAAAAAGTTGTAACTGCTGGCATGGTTGCTTGCCACGACGTGATTGAGGATGAACTTGATGCTCGTCGTGATGCTTTAGCAATGGTGAAAGCGATGACAGGCTCAGTACCGATCACGAAAGCTGATGAGCAACGGTTCACGCTCGGCCCCGTATATGTGCCCGGTATGGAAGATGCCCACGGAGAATTCACTGATGACGACACGCTCCAGAAAGCGTTATGGGATTGGATGCGTAGCGGTGATCGCTCAATTTATTTGCAGCACTCAGAAAAAGTTGCTGGCGAAATGGTTGAGATGTTGACATGGCCAATGCCAATAGAAACTGCCTTAGCCGTCCCGAATGAGGGTGTAACAAAATATTCGTTCCCTGAGAACACGCCATTTATGGGTGTCATCTGGGAAGAATGGGCTTGGGATCTTGTGAAAGCTGGCGAACTGCGTGGCTATTCCATCGGAGGTTCAGCGCAACGAATGGAAGCTGAACTTCCCGAACACGCAACAATTTGAAATAAAGATGCAGAGATTTCCATAAAGGTTACGACTACTATGCCTCTTGTCTGCATCAGGAGGCACAATGCCTAGATCAACCAAGCTGACGGAACTCACCATCAAAGAAACTTCAGGCGTGGATCATCCTGCGCATTTACATGAAGGCTGGATGGTGATGAAGTCAGAGGAAGATCTCGACACGTCTCTTGATCAGGTTATTAATCCCGACTCACAGGAGAACACTGTGGAACTCAATGCCACTCCAGAAGTCGAGGACGTAATTGAAGAAGCGACAGAAGTAGAACCTGCTCCAGAAATGGAAACAGAAGCGACTCCCGTAGCTGCCTCAGTTGACGGCCCCGATGAAACAGAGGTGCAGAAGGAACTCACAGACCTGCGGAAAGAACTTGATTTGGCTAAAGAGGCCCACCGTGCACTCGCAGAGGAACGGGAACTGGAAAAGGCGGCCACGGCTGCTCACCAGTGGGCAATTCTCCCCGGCTTAAATCCAGTTGATTTCGCCAAGGTCTTGGTACGCCTTCGTGCCGCTGACCAAGAGGTTGCGAAAGAAATTGAAGCAATCCTCAGCGCATCAAGCGTCGCCCTTTCCGAAGCCGGTGTATTCACCGAGCTAGGAGCCGAAGGTGACGAAGATGGAGCGATGGATGCCTTCGGACGAATCGAAAAAGCAGCACAAGCGCTTGTCGATTCTGGCGAAGTGACCTCGCTTGCTAAAGGAATCACTCTCGTAGCCGAGCGGAATCCTTCGCTATACAACGACTACATCAACGAAAAGGCTGGCTGATATGGCTGCATACACAGAAGGCCAGATGAAGATTGGCACGCTGAAGGCTGCGGCAGATCTGTCAGGAAAGCAGTACCACATTGTGAAACTTGCTTCCGCTACGACAGTAAACGTCTGCTCGGCAATCACTGACGTGCCTATCGGCATCTTGCTTAACAAACCAGAATCCGGTGAAGTTGCAGAAATCTGCATCGCTGGCATTTCCAAGCTGTATGCCGATGGCACTATCGCCGCAGGCAATCTGCTCGGAACGTCCGCTGATGGTCAGGCTGACGCTATCGCCGCTGGTACCGACACAACCGTTTACACCATCGGACAAGCGATTGGCGCGGCTAGTGCAGGCGAAACCTTCACAGCGCTCATTTCAATCTCAAATGGCCGAGCGGCGTAGGAGGATATGTAAATGCCACAGCCAACAGTAAGTGACGTACATGTAGACGCGATCCTGACGAATATGTCGATCGCCTACATGCAAGAGAGCTATGCATTCGTAGCCTCACGTGCGTTCCCACAGGTAAACGTCCAGAAGCAGTCAGACAAATACTTTACGTATTCACAAGCTGACTTCTTCCGTGATCAGGTTCAACTACGTGCAGACGGAACACAATCCGCTGGCACCGGTTACAGCCTGTCCACTGAGACATACGCCTGTGAGGTCTACGCACTTCACAAAGACATCGGTGACCAAGTACGTGCCAACTCGGACGTACCACTTGACCCAGACATGGATGCCACTCGCTTCCTGACCCAGCAAATGCTGATCCGTCAAGAAGTCGAATGGGCAGCCGCCGCTTTCACAACAGGCGTATGGGGCACCGACTCAACACCCGGCACCCTCTGGAGTGCCGCCAACTCCACACCGATTGCGGACGTTGAAGCTGGCAAGAACACTGTGCTCACCAACACTGGTTACGTGCCAAACACGCTAATCATGAGCTACAAGGTGTTCTCCGCTTTGATGGACAACGCAGACATCGTGGACCGCATCAAATACACCACGCAGGACTCGGTGAGCGCGGATCTTCTCGCACGCTTGTTCAACGTGGATCGTGTTCTGATCATGGCCGGCACCTACAACACCGCTGCTGAAGGAGCTACCGCTTCTTACTCGCAAGTCGGTGACAGAGATGCCTTGCTCTGCTACACGCCTGCCAATCCCGGCCTTATGCAACCATCCGCTGGTTACACAATGGTCTGGTCTGGTTTGAGCGCTGGCATGGGCACCTCGTCTGCGATCAGTCGCTTCCGCATGGAAGCCGAGAAGGCTGACCGCATCGAAATTGAAGCAGCTTGGGATACCAAAATTGTTTCATCAGCATTGGGTTACTTCTTTAGCAACCCAGTAGCAGCGTAGTCCCACCTACGCCACCTAATCAGAGGGCCGGGTCGGCACTTCCGACCCGGCCCTCTATCTCTTTCTAAGGACTACAGATGGCTAGGATTGTTCCGCCGTATGCAGCAAAGAGACAACACTTCGTTAATGAGGTGGTAGTGACTCGAAACAGTGCCCTATTCATGGGTGGATGTTTTACGTGCGGTACCGGCGGCTTCACGTTGGATAGCGTGACAGAAGGCGTGCTCAATACGAGCACTCTTGGCGGTACTGGATCAGTGGTGGTGAAAGCGTTTAACGGCGTTGACAACACTGGGACACTGATCTATCAGCAAGCCATAGCGGAAGATGCGTCTGAGAACATTAACTATGATGGAGGCGTGGCCTGTCCCGATGGCTTATATCTCGAAGTGCTTGAAAGCGGCGCTGGAAATCAAACGGGCACAATTCTTGCCCACTGGAACGATTAAGGAACGATCATGGGCGCAATCCCTCCACCATACGCAGCGACTGTTGAAGCGGTCGCAGATACATCAAAATCAGTCGTAGACGGTGACGCCATATTCTTTGGCGGCTGTTTCACTTCGACCGGTGCGAAAACGATAAAGATTTATGACAACGCCTCAGCGGCTTCTGGCACCTTGATTTATCAGGTCACGCTTGCGGCTGATGAGTCAGCCAACTACAGGATCGCTGGCGGCATTGGTTGCACTAACGGTATCTATGTGTCTTTGAGTGGCGCAGGAACACACGTCGGTTCTGTGTTCTATGCGACATGACATGGACTTATGGCGGCGACCCGTCAGCTAGTGCTCTGGCGGCGATCCGGTTTCTGACCGGCGACACAGATACCAACGATCAACTCATCAACGATGAGGAAATAGCGTGGACCAACAACCAGGTCACTGGCTCTGACACCGCCACAACGGCCCTCTATGAGGTGTCGTATCGGGTGATGGTTGCCATAGCGTCAAAGTTCAGTCGTCTCGCAGATCAAAGCGTGGGCGATCTGAAGGTCGACATGTTCCAGAAAGCTACTAACGCTCGGGAACAGGCAGCCCTGCTGAAGCAGCAAGCACTCCGAGAAGGCAACACGCCAACTCCGTATGCTGGTGGCATCAGTGTGTCTGACAAAGAAATCGATGAGGAGAACAGCGACATCGTTCAGCCGTACTTCTCCCGAGGCCAGTTCACAAATGCGCGAGGCGGAGCGAACGATGTGGTCGCGAACTTCGGGGCTGGGGCTGACTAATGGCTTCGCAGTCGCAGCAGTTCATGACTGACCTGAAGGTCAACATGACCCCTGACACGGTGCAGATCCGCACCACGTCAACAGTCAACAACTACGGCGAACGCACCTACAGCGGTGGGGCCACAACCTACGATGCGTACATCATCAGGGTAGAAGAAGCACGACGAACAGCGGACGAGAACCTGATTGACATTGACTACATCGCCTACATTCCCGATGCGTCAATAGCAGTTGATCCTGACGGTCAAATAACGTTGCCCTCGCCGATCTCCGAAACTCGACCCATCGTTAGAGTGAACACCAAGCGAGATCCCCTTGGGCAGGTTGCTCAGGTCATCTACGTCGGTGCGAAGTCAAAGCGAGGCTGACGTGAGCAGAGGCCCAATAATTATTGACACAAAAGGCATGGACGAAATTCTTCGACGCTTCGAAATGTACGCCGTGGACACCGACAGAGCTATAGAGCGAGCGTTAACCACAGCGGTGCGGTCCATCGCTGAAAACGCCGACGAAATGGTGCCAGAGGATGAAGGCCATCTGAAAGCGAGCCAAGATGTCGTTGACCCTCACAAAAGAGGTGACACCTACATCGCGGAAATCACTTACGGAGGACCAAGCGCTCCCTATGCGCTTGTGCAGCATGAGAACGAAGATCTATGGCATCCACCTAAGCCACCTGGAAAACGTAAAGTCGGTGGCCGATCAGGGATGGGACCGACTGCGCCCGGAGATAGGACGAACGGTGGTCCCAAATACTTGGAATACCCATTCGACCGAGAAACAGAAACATGGCCTCTCGGTTTCAAAGATCGACTTGTCGCTGCCGGCTGGCGACTACTAACGGAGTGACATGGCCTTCCTACCCGAAATCGGAACGTACCTCGCAGCGAACGTTACAGCGGTAACACTGACACTAGGCACCAATCTGTTCCTCGGACGGCTTCCCGAGACACCAGACACCTGTGTAGCGATCATTGAAACAGCAGGCCTCGCAGCCGTTGACTCAATGGGCGGCTCTACGCTCCCTTCCTACACTCGTCCCAGAGCACAAGCCATAGTGCGAGCGGCGGCCTATTCGGACGCATCCAGTCTTGCCGAGGATGTCTACAAGCAAATGCAGAAAATCGATAACGAAAGCCTGTCTGGCGTTTATTACCTGCGTGCTACAGGAATCCAGTCACCTTTCTACTTGGACCGCGACGGTCAGGAGCGAGCAATCTTTTCATGCAACTACCAGACCCTGAGAGTCCTGACGTAGCCGACGCGTACGGCGAAGTCCACCGAACACCTGAGCATCAGCGAGAGACAAGAATCGAAGTGCGCTGCGCTAACTGCGTTAAGAAACTGGCGCTCATGGTGACGGCTCCTTGGCGTATCCAATGCCCGCGCTGCAAAGAGATCAACGAATCGGCGTAGACGCGAAACAACCGCCCCGAAGGGCGGTTGCCTTAACTGTATTTGAGAGGCTTAGGTTACGCCTCGTCAGCTATGAAGTGGCAGAACACGGGGTTCTTGAAGCAATCCATGAAGTCCATGAATTCGTCATTGCCCAGAATTTCAAGCACCCTAGCTTGGGGGTGGTTGTGATCGATGGCATGAAAGCGTTGCTCTCGCTTCACGTTTACCGATCCTGCGATTTGGCGTTCTGTGACTTCAGCCGTGACCCACTTACCTTCGCCTATGCAGAGTGAGTGGTTGAACACCAGTTCATCGGGCATGTTCAACAGATCGTCAATGGTTCCGATGGTGGCCCATTTGCAGTCCCGCTCATCTTTGTCTTGTTCTATCAGTTTGTATTGGTAAGACATTCGAATGTCCTTTCCGGTTGTTGCTGTTAAATAAACTATAGCAGCTAGGGGTACCACTATGTAGCCAATATGACCTATTTCGTGGTCTTTCTTTTGGGCGCATTCACTGTCCACGTGGAGGTCCACCCTGTACGCGAAAGAACCGCCCCGAAGGGCGGCTCAATCGTTGGGGTTTCTGTTTCTCCTATGTCCAATGAACCACCTTCTTCACGACTGGGTGATTTTCAATTTCTAGCTCGAAGCGATCCCCTGAGGTGAGGTTTTCAATAACCAGTGTTTGCAATTCTGGGTCACGTCCTGAGTAGATCGAGGTGACGTAGTAGATGTTGCTTTCGCCTGTGTGCTCGTTGGTGTGCCAGATGGCGTCGTGCTTGTTGATTTCTAGGGCGCTGGTTTCGATTTTCATTGTTGGCTCCTCCGGTAATCGGTGGTTGCTGTTAAACAAACTGTAGCAGCTAGGGATACCCCTGCGTCGCAAATTCGACCTATTTCTTGTCATTTCTTTCGTCGGCTACGATACGAACATGACCGCCGAAATTGCCAAAGCCGAAACCAAACGCGAGGACGGCGAAGATTTTCCAGCCGCAGCCTTCGCCTACGTCCCAGATCCAGAAAAACCATCAACATGGAAACTCCGACTCTGGGACAGTCTCGAAGAACGAGAAACACCAAGCCAAATAGGACGAGCAGTAGCCGCTCTCGGCCGGCGAGGATTTATGGGCAACCGCGTACAACTACCTCGGGACGCTGTAGCTGGCGTGAAACGTAAAGTCCTGGCAGCTTGGAGGCGCGTCCACGACGAAGGAGAAACACCGCCCGCGATACTAACTAAGGGCTACGGGTGGAACGACGACAACAAGGACTACGGCAACACAGCGGGCGGCGAGGACGCAATGACACACCTCCTCATGGCCTACCGCCTGATGCTTGACCACCCGGAATGCACTCCGCTTCTCGCTCCCCTCATGGAAATCATCCACCTAAAAGAAGCCATCATGCTGGAAAACCTTGACGAAACACATATCGTCATCCCAGTAGAACTCAGCAACAGTCAAGAACAAATGATGTACCGCCAATCAACACGCAAAGTCATTCGTCAAGAAGATGGGCAATACTGCGTCTACTCGGAATCCGGTCGCTCGTTCGGCTGCTACGGAACCCGAGAACAAGCTGATGCACGTTTATCGCAGATCGAATCTTTCGCTGAACGACGCGTCACAGCGGCTACCGACAAGGAACTCGGCGACTGGCATGAATCGCTACACGCTCAACCAGTAGTGACTGAAGGCATGGTTACCTGCCACGACATCATTGAAGAAGAACTCAATGCACGCCAAGCAGCGCTCACAATGGTGAAAGCCATGACGGGTACCGTCCCTGTAGCGAAAGCCGACGAACAACGCTTCACGCTCGCACCTGTTTACGTTCCCAACGTCGAAGATGCTCACGGCGAATTCACTGATCAGGACACGTTGCAGAAAGCGTTGTGGGATTGGATGCGCGGTGGTGATAGAACCATCTACCTCCAGCACTCAGAAAAACCTGCCGGCGAGATGGTCGAACTGTTGACGTGGCCTATGCCTATTGAAACTGCTCTGGCTGTTCCTAACGAGGGAATCACCAAGTACGCCTTCCCAGAGAACACTCCGTTCATGGGAGTCATCTGGGAGCCGTGGGCTTGGGAAATGGTGAAGGCTGGTGAGCTTCGCGGCTACTCAATCGGAGGAAAAGCACAACGGATGGAAGCCGATCTTCCAGAAGCAGTGCTTGTCTAAACGCGAAACAACCGCCCCGAAGGGCGGTCGCTTCAACAGTGTTTCGGTTGCCGCTATGCGTCGCGGCTAGTGATCCAGAGGGCTGCCACGTCCATCTGTTCAAAAGTAATGTGGGTGCCTTCGTAGGCGGCTTTTGCGTCGGCTTCGAATCGTCGGAACATTGAGGTGTTCGTAAACTTGTCCCACAGATCGCTGCCGCCGCGACCGTCGTTCTCAAAGTGGAAAGCCTGACTCTCGTCTTCGGCATCATAAACGGTGCCTGTGTAGGCTACGCCACTTGATGTCTCCATCTGCTGGTCAATGACGACACGATAATTCTTCAGACAGTCAGGATTGGCCGGTTGCATCCACTCCGTTTCGTCTTCCCAATCAATTTCATTCATAACTACTTCATTATCCATTTCAAGCCTCCTATGGCTCTGTTGCTGTTCCACACCACTTTACACAAAGGGGTACCACTAGCAACAGGGAACGGGTGAATTCTCCAAATTCTTTCTTAGCCCTACATTCAGCCTGTTTGACTCAGCGACTACACTCACCAACAGTGACCTCTGTGTCCAGTGCCCTACGTGGCCGGTCCTTTGGCCGTGCCATTCCCAAACAGGAGGCGCGATGCCTAAATACAAAGTGACCGGTGGCGATGACGGCGAATCTGGAATTGAGTTTTCAGGTAAGCGATACGAGGCTGGCTCCACCGTTGAGATGCCAACCAAGAAAGCTGAATGGCTTGTTGAGATCGGCATTCTTGAACTGAGCGGCAAAGGCGGCGTGGAATCAAAGATCGAAACATCGAAAGCTGAGGACGAATAATGCCTACCTTTATTCACGGCAAAGGCACCAAAACCTACCTAGACGAATTTGACCTGAGCGACTACTTCAACGCAGCCGATAGCACATTCGCGGTAGAGACAGCGGACATTTCGGCGTTTGGTGCATCATCAAGATCGTTCCTACCGGGATTACAGACTGCGACGATGGGCCTCACTGGATTATGGTCCGCCGATACAGACGGATCAGACGAAGAACTCAATGCCCTCCTCGCTAACGCAACAAGCCCATTATCTACGGTGGCGATTCAAGCTGGGACAATCGGCAACAAAGCGATACTGATGCAGTCAGACGAACTCACATACAACATTTCGTCACCAGTCGCAGACATCGTTTCAGTATCCGCAGACTTTCAAGCGACTACAGATGGCACAACCAATCTGACGTACTCGGGTCAAACCGGCGTCCAACTAACAACCGGCGCATCAATAGCGTACGGCGCGCTCGGCAACCTGTCGTCAGTCGACAATGCTGCGTCAAGCGCCAACGGCGGTTTCGCTATTCTTCACGTCCCAGCAAACACAGTTGGTGGTGGCGTAACAACAATCAAGGTTCAGCATTCAGCGGATGACGCTACATGGGCTGACCTGATCACGTTCTCAACGGTTGCGGCATCGACCAAAACCTCTGAGTTAAAGGCGGTGTCTGGCACCGTCAACCGTTATATCCGTGCCACGGCTTCAACCGCTGGCTCATCCGGGGCGATTACTTACATGTTGTCGTTCGCTAGGTTCTAGGAGGACCAAGATATGCCCACATTCGTACACGGTAAGTCCGTTGACTTCGAGCTTGACGATACGTCTGGCACGAGTCGCAGTATTTCCGACACGCTCAACTCTGTCGATTTTCCAGAGGTAACAGAGACCGCTGATACTACCGCGTTTGGTAGCTCCTCTAGGAGTTTCATCGTAGGTTTGGAGAGCGCCACCATTTCAATCAGTGGCCTCTGGGACGCAACAGTTGATGGCTACATCAAAGGCGGCACCGAACCAGCTTCTCGGTCGTTTATTTACGGTCCTGCTGGTTCCACGTCGTCAAACGTGAAATACACCGGCGAAGCCATCCTGACGAACTATTCGATCTCATCGCCTGTCGGCGACGTAGTGACCTACTCCTGTGACCTTCAAGTCACTGGTGCGGTAACACGCGGAACATACTAGATCCCAACAAACAAGGAGTGACCTAAGTGTCCAGACTTGCAGATCAAATAAGAGCCGCTCACGACGTGAGTGCAGAGCTATACGAGATACCTGAATGGGATGTCACGTTAGAACTGCGGTCCATGTCGGCGCGTCAACGAGCCGCGTTCGCATCGAACGTGGATTTCACGGCGGACGGCAACGTCGAGTTAGACGGCAATCGCGTCGAGTTGATGTGGGGCACCGTCATCCAAGCATGCTGTTTCGATCCTGATAACGGTGAAGCCGTTTTTGAGGCCGAAGATATTGAGTGGATGATGGAAGAAAAGAATGCCAACGTCGTGGACTCTCTCGCCAATGCCTGCCTAGCGGTGTCCGGTATGGGCGCAGATAGCGACGGTGACGCGGGAAAAGATTCCTCGGATTCCCAGATAGCCGAGGACGAATTGCCCCTGAGCGACGCTTCTATTTCCAGTTAGCAAGAGAGCTTGGTATGCCCGTTAGCGAACTCCTAGACCGGATGACTGCGAGTGAGCTAACAGAATGGGCTGCGCTCTATCAGCTAGAAAACAGCGAACGGGAACAGGCAGCTAACCGCGCACGTGCGAAAGCGAGCATGCGGTAATGGCAAACGTTGGCTCTCTGGGAATCACCATCGAAGTCCGAGACAAAGCGTCACAGGACATACGAAAGCTCGAAGGCAGATTCAAACAATTCGGTAAAGAAACCGAAAAAGCGATGACTCGCGTCCAGAAAGCTGGACAGAAACTCGACGCATTCGGCAAGTCAGCCATGAGAGTTGGCCGACAAATGTCAATGAAGGTCACGCTGCCAATGGCTGGAGCCGGGGCAGCGGCCTTCAAAATGGCATCCGACTTCGAAGCCTCCATGACTCAAATCCAATCGCTCGTCGGATTGTCTGCTGAAAGCGTGCAAGGATTCGAGCAGGATGTCTTATCTCTCGCCGGCGAGACAGCCAGAGCGCCAAAAGAACTAGCCGATGCCATGTTCTTCGTCACCTCAGCCGGCATCCGAGGAGCAGAAGCAACAGAAGTTCTAGCCGCATCAGCGAAAGCCGCTGCCGTTGGCCTGGGCGACACGGCGACAATCGCCGATCTCGCCACCAGTGCCCTTAACGCCTATGGCTCTGACGTAATCAGCGCCACAGAAGCCACCGACGTAATGGTCGCAGCGGTCAGGGAAGGTAAACTTCAAGCCGACGAATTAGCTGGCTCAATGGGTCGAGTCCTTCCCGTAGCAGCCGGCATGGGAGTCAGCTTCAACGAAGTCGGCGCAGCGTTCGCATCCATGTCCAGAACAGGCACAAACGCCAACGAAGCAGCAACGCAGCTACGCCAAATCATGGTCTCGTTGCTAAAACCAACAGTCCAAGCAGAGGAAGCTCTAGCAACAATGGGACTTTCATCCGAAGGTCTCCGTACCCAAATGAGAGAAAAAGGTCTCCTATCGACCTTACAAACGCTCTCAACAGAATTTGACGGCAACGCTGATGCTGCCGCTTCCGTATTCGGAAACGTGCGCGCCCTCGTTGGTGTCATGGATTTGATGGGAGCCAACGCAGCTACAACCGCGCAAATTTTCGGAAGCATGGCCGACACCACTGGCACACTCGAAAAGTCGTTCGGGATTGCGGCAGAAACAACCCAATTCAAACTCAACGCCGCGATCTCCGAATTCAAAACCGCCATGATTGCACTCGGCAAAGAAATCATTCCGGTCGTACTCCCAATCATCCAAAAACTCGCCGAATTTATTGGCAACGTAATCAAAGCCTTCTCAAATCTCTCAGGCCCGATGAAAGCAGCCATCGTAGTGATGGGCCTTATGGTTGCCGCCGCAGGGCCACTCGCCATAGGCATCGGCATGGTGTCCGCAGCGTTCGCCACCGCCACAATCAGCATCGGAGCCATTCTCGGCCCAATCGCACTTGCAATGGCCGCTCTCACAGCGGCCGCCTTCATTGTCGGCAAATTCATGTCCGGCAACAAGGAAGCTAAAGAACGCCAACAAGCACTCAATGACCAACTCAAAGCTGCCGAAGATCCATTAACGATGGTTGCAGACAGAACCGCCGAACTCACCGCCGAATACGAAAAACTCAACGGCGTTTACAAGGAGATGACTCCTCAAATAGACGACTTCAACGGCGGCAATGTGCTCCTCGCCGAACTGCTAGATCGAAAAGTTGCAAAAGCGTTTAAGAACGTAAAAATCGAAGCCGACAAAGTTGAAACGTCTGTTCGCAGCGGCACCGACGTTTATCAAGACCTCGCCAATCAGGCTCGCCGAACCGGGATGACCCAAGAACGCTTCGAGGAACAACTACGCAAAGTCTCAGGAGCCACTGAAGGAGTAACTGGCGCAATCGCTGACGCTCTCGCTAAGGGCGAACTTCAAATGGATCAGGCCGTAGAGATCCTCAAATCTCTTGACGAAACTGCCGACGCATACGACGACAATCGAAAAGCTCTCAATAAACAGTCGAAAGAATTCCTTACCAACAGCGACAACGCAACGAAGTACGCGCGCATCATCGGCGTAGACCTATACGAAGAAATCATCTCTGTTGCCGAAGCAGAAGGCAACTGGGCAGAACAACAACAAAGACTCAACGACGAGCTTGAAGCAGTCAACGCTCAAACAGCGATCAACGAATACTACTCCCTCGCTGACGCTGCCGGCTTCGCCACCCTCGAAATCAAACAAGGCGTAGACGAAGTCCAAAAAGCACAAACCTTCTACAACAGCAGTTCCATAGACATCGACTTTGCTGTCGACCTCGAAGGACTCATGGACCAACTCAACCACGCAGCCATGATGGTCGCCGACGCTGGGTCACTAGGAGGAGCAGCCGACCAACTGGACCTCGTAAAACGCTCCGCCGAAATGCAAGAAATGATTCGTGTCAAAGCGTGGGAAAAGGCCGAAGAAAAACGGCGAATCGCTCACGAACAGAAACAAAAAGAAGCAGCCCGGAAGTTCGGAGACTTCATCAAATCAAATCTCAGTCTTGGCGACGCCGCAATGACAGATCAATTTGCTCGGGCAATAGTGGGCGACCCCGATCAGATCCAAAAAGCGTTCGGGAAACTATTCGATCAAGCTTTTGACAGCGGCCTCACCAACATGCCGCAACTACGAAGCACTCTCAACAAGGCGTTGACACAACAAGAAGGCCTTATTTCGCTTGCCGAACAACGAATCGGCCTGACAAGCATGCTGGCCCTAGCCGAGGACAACCTCGCTAGTGCATTAGCGAAACAAGAGACCGCGCAATCTCGCGTCAACAAACTCATGGCTGACCGGCAAAGCATGGCGCAAAAAACAGCGTCCGCTTTCGGTTTCGAATTCGGTGAAGATATCGGGGCTAGGGCACAAGCTTCACGCCTACTCGAACAATACACAGCGTTCGAAGGCAACCTCCGAGCGCTACGAGATCGCGGCTTCCCCGTCGACATCATCAGTCAAGTCATCGGCATGGGCGCTTTCGCAGGGAACGACATAGCGAGCCAACTGCTCGGCATGTCCGATCTTGACTTCACCGAATTCCTTACGTCGCTCGCCGGAATCAGCGCCATCGGTCAAGCCATAGGCAACCTTCAAGCCGGCATGATATTTGATACACAAATCAGCGGCGCGCAAGGCTCCCTAGCAGCGGCACAACAACAATCATTTATGGCTCAAGCCAGAGTCACCATGCTCGGCGACCAACTCGACGCTGTCGGCCCACAAATGGAAACACTTGCCAAAGCCATGCAAGTCGACTTTGGCAACGGCATCAAAGACTTCATCAGCAGTCTCGGCCCACTGCCAGACGAACTCGCTCACCTCTTCCACATCTTCGTCGCCGATCTCGGAGCACTCATCTCAGGAGAGTCCAAAGGCATCACCGCTCTCGGCACCGCTGCCACCGGAACAATTCCAGGCCTGCTAGCTAACTACATTTCAGGTGGCATGGCCGGAGGAGGTGGAGCACCGGGAAGCTCCGCCGACAATCCAATCTTCACTGACAACACCAAGTCACTGACGAAAGCCGCTGAGAAGGCACGCGCAGCGAGTCCTTATTCTGCTCAGGCTCTGAATAAAGCAGTGACAGAGATGGTTGGTGGTCCTGGTTTTGCTGAAGCTGACGCTGCGAGCTTAGGCATCCTTAGCAATTTGCGAAACAGGGCCAGCAGCAACGTCGCCTACGCTGCAACTGACTTCGCTGGCTTTAGTGCGCTCGGAGCGCGACAAGGTCCCACAAACGCTCAAATGGACGGCATGACAATCAACGTCAACGTCGCTGGATCAGTATCGACTGAAAAAGAACTTCAAGAGTCAATGCGTCAAGCTGCTTTGGAAATGCAGCGCTCCGGCAAACAATGGATCCTGTAGCGTGACTACAGCAGCAACAGTTAAGGTCCAAGTCCGCTTCTCAACGAGTGCTTCGTTCGGACCACCACTGATTCTTGATGACGCAACTACGCCTTTAGACACTGGCGTCCTAGCTGATTCCACTGTTGAGATTCTTGATCTCACGCAGTACGTTCAGCAGATAACAACGTCACGTGGACGATCCAGAATCTTAGACACATTCGAAGGTGGTATTGCGACTCTCTCGTGTATCGACACGACAGGAGTCTTAGACCCAGACAACGGTACCTACGCTGGAAAGATTCTCCCGATGATTCAGGTAGTTATTTCAGCTACCTACGGCGGCACTGAACGCACCTTGTTCAGCGGTTACATCGAAGCATGGAACTACACCTACCAGCAAGACATTGACGCTTCGTACGTGACGATCAATGCTGTCGACGGGGAACGAATACTCAACCTCGCCAATGTTGCGACAGTTGCAGGGCAAGCAGCAGGACAAGACACAGGGACACGCATCAACAAAATTCTGAACACTGTTTCGTGGCCTAGCTCAGAACGGTCAATAGATACAGGCAACACAGCCTGTCAAGCTGATCCTGGTACGACACGGTCAGCGCTTACAGCGATCAGGACTTGCGCGACTACTGAAATTGGTGGTTTCTATATGGACACGAACGGCAAAACGAAATTCGTGAGCCGCGAAAATACAATCAAAGCGCTAGCTACAACACCGACGCAGTTCAATGACACAGGAACTCAAATTCCCTACGTATCGCTTGACTTCAACACGGATGACACAGTGCTGGCTAACAAAATCAGCATCACGAGGACTGGCGGAAGTGCACAAGTAGCTTCAGACGCAACGTCAATCAGCACGTATTTCGAGCGGAACCTGACACGAACTGATCTGCTCATGGAAACAGATACTGTGGCTATGGACTACGCGGAGGCGGTGCTTGCTACCCGTAAAGACGCTGATTTGCGTGTTAAAGGAATCACTATTGACTCAACGGCTGACGTGGCTGCGACAGTCAACGCAGCCCTTGACACAGACTTTTTTCAACCCATCCAAGTGACTCGTGCCCAGCCGGGTGGAGGCACGATTACGCGAAACTTGACTGTCCAAGGGATCCGACACACCATCACACCGACTAGATTCTTAACAACATTCAATACCGCTGAACCTCTCGTAGAGGGATTTATTCTTAACGACTCACAATATGGCGTACTCGATACGAGTGCGCTCGGATATTAAGGAGACCAAAAATGGCTGCACCTCTAGGTTGGAAGGACTTCGCAAGCGGTGACGTTTTAACGGCTGCCGATATGGACGGCTACGTGATGGCCCAAATAATTGCAGTATTCGCTGACGCCACAGCGAGGGACGCAGCCATCACTTCGCCGAGCGAAGGCCAGCACGCTTTCCTGAAATCGGACGACGGATTGTATTACTACGACGGTTCAAGTTGGACCGCGTCTCCGATTGGTGACATCACTGGAATCACAACCGCAGCGAACAGCGGTATGGCTGGTGGCGCGAGCAGCGGAACAGCAAGTATTTCTGTTGACGCCAACAACCTGAGCACCGTGACAGCTACTACGGCGGATTACATAATCATCGAAGATGTCGATGACAACTCCACGAAGAAAGCTCTCATCTCAGATGTTGTTTCGGCAGGCGACATCACCGGAGTGACCGCCGGGACCGCCATCTCAGGTGGTGGCACTTCCGGCACCGTTACGGTGAATGTTGACGTGAACGCTGCTGGGACAGTAACAGCTATCGCAACCGATTATGTACTCATCGAAGATGCAGGCGACAACTCAACGAAGAAAGCACTAATCAGCGACATTGTTTCGCTGGTCCCCGAATCAGACCCAATTCCGCTTATCATGGCGCTCAGTTAAGGAAACATCATGGCAAATACATTCAAGGTGGTGAACGTAAACGCTCCAGCGGCCACGGCTGCACTTTATACGGTGCCTGCGTCCACCACTTCGGTGATCATTCAGTTACAAGCAGCGAACGTCGGTTCAGGTACCCATCCTGTGAACGCGACAATCGTTGACACTTCGGCTGGCACGACAACCTATTTGGCGAAAGCTATTTCGGTTCCGTTGAATGCAGCTATTGGCCTCCTTGCAGGTAAGCAAGTGATGGAAACGACTGATGTTTTGGCTGTCTGGTCAGACGCAACTAGCCAGATCGACTGTACTGTCTCAATTCTTGAAATCACCTAGTCATGGCCGGTGCTGGGATTGAATCGGGCAAGGCGTGGAGCCGGATCGGAGCAGAGGTTGCTCCGACTAGTTCCGCTGCGCCCGGTGTGTGGGGAGATCTCAACGAGATAGCTGAGAACGTGGCCGCTAGTACGTGGCCGATGCCCACTAAAGGCTTCTGGACTTTTCTAGGTGACACAACCGGCGACGAAGTTGCTTACGGAGTCAGCTATTACGCAGAAGGCGGTTTGATCCAAACAGCGGCGCAAGCGTCGGCTGGAAACAACGAGCATGTGGTCATCGCCCGTGTCACTGATTCAACTGGGATCACTGGTTCTGCTGCGGCTGTCATTACCGGGTTACGCATTAACGGTGACTCTGCGCCAACTGGAACTATCGGCTACAACAAAGGCTTTTGGTGGCAATACTCCGATGGCATTGGGTTCAATCAGATAGGCGATGTTTGGTATGAAGATGGCTCAGGCAACTTCTATTTGGTGTTCCACGGTTACGTTGGCACCACCTACAATCCGCCGAGATATCATTCTCGTTTAGTCAAGCTCAACTCCAGTTATGTTGTTCAGTGGTCGCAGGTTTACGAAAACACTCCCTCCCTCAATGAGGGCGTGCAATATCCAACCATTGGTGAAATAAACGGCGACCTCGTTATGACAACGAGTTGCTACGTCGCCCAAAGCGGCAACAAACCGTTGATGCAAATTGCTGAAGTCAATGCGTCCAACGGCAACATGGCGAGTCAAGCTCGGATCGTTGGGATGGGTTTCTCGTACTCTGCTGACCAGTTGCAGCCCTACCAAACCATTGTAAAAAACAAGTTAGATGCTGGAGGCAGCAACGTCGGTTTCATGTGTATGCGAAACTACATGAGCAATAGCTCAGGTTTCCCCGGTGGCGGCTACACCATTCCGGGTAATTCTCAGGTGGTACAAATCGTCGAGTTCACGTACAACAGCAGTGCCTTCTCCTACAATTCACTTGATAACACTTGGTACAACAAGTCTGGTTCAAATCCCGGTCAGTACGATCTGACACCAGCGGACTTCGATGTGAAGAACGACTCCAAGAAAACATTCTTGGTGGCGAATGGTGCCGCTGAAAGTGTTGTTGATACCACCAACAAAAATTTCGTGGCGTTCTGTGAATACGACATCGGACAAACCGAAGGTTCTGCTGATGCGTATATTCTGAAACTACAAAACGGCGGCAAAAACGAAAATATGTCTGTCTCCGGCATGTGTCTTGATCTGGCAAATGAGTGTTTCTACATGCATGGCTACGCCACAAACATTGGGGCCGCTGACACCTCCCTTAACTCGCTTTGGATAGGTAAGTTCCCTTGCAGCACCGACGGTATCCCCACCGGTTCGGTTTCGTGGATCAACTCCTATTGCAACGAGTCCTACAGCGTTTACGCGAAAAATGGTCGTAACGGATTGGTGTTGACAGCGAACAACTCGATCACTTCATACGGTTACACACAATGCGTCGCTGGGTCAGGCACGCCAGCGATCTTGTCACTGGTCACAGTTCCTACCGATGGGTCAGCTTATGGCGGTTCAGGGTCACTGGGAGGAGTGAATCTCACTTCGCACGACATCAGTTCCTATGTTCTGTTCCAGCATGAAGCAGCGTCCACCAATGTTGATATTGGATTCTCGTATAGCGCTACAGCCAACATGGCATTGAGCACTTCATACAGCTATCTTCAGACGGCGACTCTTGGCACGCAGTACGACACGACGCTGACACCAAACCCAGTTGAATACGAAAATGGAGGTGTCTGATGCCACAGATAACACCCGACATGGATACGTTCCCCGATGACGCAAGCTGGGACACTCCCTATGTTTGGAATACAGATGAAGCCAAATGGGAACGAGTGCCTAAATTGACCGGCCACTTGGTTGTAGACGGTGAAGAAGTCGCTTTTGACGATGAAGCTAGCTACATGGCTGCCAGTCAAGTTCCTGAATTGGAGATTGCGGAATGAGTTACGGCACGAACGGAAGTGTGATTGGGCCAGACAATGTGCCTACGACTGCTGCAGCTTCTGGAGTGTGGTCGTTGGGTGAGATCGCTGAAGCTAGACGTGACGATATTTGGCCTGCACCAACTTTCGGTTGGATCGCTCAATACACAATTGGTTCTGGAACTGATTACCCACGGAACGTTCGTGTCGATTCCAGTAACGATATCTACTTCTCTGGATACATGACTGACCCAAGCTACTACGAGCCGTGGGTTGTGAAAGTAGATGCCGATGGCGTTTACGATGCGGCGACTGCTGTGCTGAACCCTACGCTCGCTAACGCCAACATGAAATTCCACAACATGCTGCTGGATTCAAGCGGTGTGCCCATGATCGGTGGCCTGTTCAATAATTCAAGTGCTAGCCCTTCTGACAACTTCGGCCTCGTGAAACTGCCAGCCAGCCCCATTACCCAAGGCACAGATCAGTTCCATAAGTACTACAGACAGGGTGGCCACGCTGTTTACGAGAATCAGTACGGGCTGAATCATTCCCTCAGTCGAGAGGTTTTCCCCAACGGCAACTTCGGAATCGCATATCACTGGTGGAATGGCTCCCAAGCTCGACACACCATTAATTTTGGTGAAGGCACCAATGGCGGTGGCGAGCAAAATTTCCGTGAGCTTTACACGGAGTACGGGCAAGACATTTGGGAAATGGGGGTCACTGGCAACGACACTGAAACTTGGTGTCTTTGGAAAACCGACAACGGTACCTATTATCTGGGGCTGAGCAGTCGAGCAGGTACCGACTGGATCTATTATTTCGCGGGCGCACAATTTGAGCAAGGCAACATCATCGAGGCTGACAGCACAGGCAGCGCAACCCATGTCTTGGTGTTTTTACGATGCAGCAGCGGTCAAGCCATGCTGCTCAAACTCAAAAAGTCAGATGGCTCAATTGAATGGCAGCGCAAGATAGATGCCGGCGGTGGTAGCGGTTCTCCCAACAGTGTTGCCGGTCCTGTCATCGATTCATCAGGAAATATTTATGTCTCATGGGGCGAATACACCTCGCAGGGTGCGGAGGGTTCCAACTTTCAAACTCACTGGGCCAAATATGACTCATCAGGAACTTTCCAGCACGCACGCAGCCTGTCCAACATCACAAATATTGGGTCAAGCAATGATCCGTGGGACATAGCGCTTGACTCAACAGGTGACAACATCATTGGGGTCAGCGTGGCTGGTTCACCCGGTGTCGCATGGGTTTGGAAAATGCCGACCGATGGTTCAGGTGTCCCAAGCCTTGATACAACCGTGAACGGTGTCACTTGGAACTGGCAAACCTTGACCTACACAGACGCAGCAGGGGCTATTTCAACCAGTTCACACACCACTAACAACAGCAGTGACACAATTCAGAATGGCAACATGCCGTGGAGTATGACTTGGGAAGATCCATCGGCCCAAGATACTTATAACGTGGGGAGTATTTGATGAATCTTTACGTTGACCCAGATGGCGGTTTCCCTCGACATCGTGGGGACATCACACGCATTGATCCATCATGGACAGAGGGCGACCCGTTGCCTGATGGATGGTTGGAAGTCGTTGAGGTTGAAGAACCGGCTCCGGTCTATACCTTTGAAGAAGGTCTAGCGACAGTCACAGACGACGACGGCAACGAAAGCCAAGTTGAACGTGATGCTTCTAATTCGTGGCCCCTCACAATCACTAATTACGACCAAGGTGTCGAAATTTCTGACGGTGTAGCAACTCTGACTTGGACCGCTCGGACTTTTGATCCGGGGCCGCTATCAACGAAACCTGAGCCTGATGATGAATGAAGGTAGCTAATGGCGAACGTATTGGAAGTTCTACAAGCAGCAGGGCTTGACGTTGAAGCGGAACCGGGTTGGGAAACTCGTCGCGGTTCTAAGTATTCGTTTGATCACAGGCCGGGTGGCACGTTGGGGATGATTGTTCATCACACGGCTGCTGGCGGTTCAGCAGATATGCCTTGCCGTCGAATCTGCACTTTTGGACGATCAGATCTGAAGGGACCGCTCGTTCAGTTCCTGCTGGGTCGATCAGGGAAGCTGCTGCTCATTTCACAGAACAGGTGTAACCATGCTGGTCGTGGCTC